>Ga0214545_1004729_pt1 | contig 25292 bp, 10 predicted proteins | sample CNSS4metaG_FD_160064 | JGI IMG/M metagenome (GOLD analysis project Ga0214545, IMG submission 160064) | Root nodule microbial communities from cowpea collected in UCLA plant growth center, Los Angeles, California, USA - CNSS4 | ecosystem: Host-associated > Plants > Roots > Nodule | place: USA... | reverse complement strand
TAAAATTTTTGTAAAAGTAACGGTCAATTTTAAAAAATTTAATAAATTGTTATATTTAAAGGGTAAAATCGGTATTTTAAAAAGTGGACACAAAAAGGGGAATCCCCTTTATATATTGTTATAGATACAAAAAATTGCATTCTGAAACACATAATCTGAATACAAAAAATTGGTTAAATATATTTTTTGTCCTTTATTTAATTTTCAGTAAAAATTTGAATTAGTTCCTATTTAAAATTTTGACCTAATCTAGTTTCCAAACTTGAAAAATGCATAAATTTAGTATTTTTAACCAAATTTTGTTAAATTTATTTGACATTTCAAATTTAAACAAAATTTGATAAAAATGACTAAATTCACATATTTCTAAAATTTGATGATTAAATTGAACTAAAATTTCAAATAAGAATTAATTTCAATTTTTACTTAAAATTAAGAAACGAAAAATATATTTAACCTTATAAAAAATTATATTATAGATTATACACTTTATATATCGGTACTCTAAGATTATGCAAAATGCGTTTTTTACTTTATAGTCTGAAATATATATAGTTACAAAATATTAAAAAATTATATTTAAAAAATAGAAAAATAGGTTGAAATTATGGAGATGCAAAGAAAAAAAAGGCTCAAAAAGAAAACACACTTGCGCCTTTAAGTGAAGTTAGTTATCCATACCTTTGTTTTTTTTTATATGTTCTTAAAACTATCTGTTCCGTCTTTTTATGTTTAGATATTTCTAAACAACTTTTTTCCCTCTCCACTTCACACTTCTTACTTTCTTTTACCAGATTTTACAGTAACAAGTTTTAACAATATAATTGTGTTTTTATACATTATAACAGTAGTTTTCATGATATAAAATTTTATATCATGAAAACGAGTTTTTTTTTCTAATAATATTTTTGCAAAAGAATAGTTTCTATAATATATAACATTTAAGTGCACCTACAAAAAGTAAGTGTCGTGGATGAATTTTTATATTATTTAAAGAAAAAAACAAAAACAGTGGTGTGAAGAGTGAAAGGATGGTATCATTGGCATCACCCCAACTATAAAATTTTAATATGTTGGATTGTTTTGTTTAAACTTCAATTTTATAAATTGATCTTTAAATAGAATAAGCATATTCTATTTTTTATGTGTTTGTTTAATTTACTTATTTTAAAAATTAAAAGATTTTTAACTTTTTATGCATTTGTCGTATCCAACCTATAAGTTCTAATCATCATGCGAGTATATTATAATATCATTAACCCAACCTATGTAAAAGTTATGATATCGGATATGCGCATGACTCTATCAAATAAGTGTATAAACTTTCTTAAAAAGTTAAGAAAAAAATGCTAAAGTTATATGCGCATTTATTCGACCCAAAAGATAGAAAAGGAAAAGGTACATGTGCATTGATAAGTGTGATCTTGTGTTGTCACATTCACTTTTACCTCAAAAATAATTGTAAAAAGAAGAGAATAGTTTTAATATAAATTTTATGAGATTCAATTGCATGTATTCCATGTCTCTGTAATATTTATACATAGTTTTTAGTAAAGATAGAATAATTTTCTTAACCTATGTTAACATGTTATGCATGTTATGTGTTACATAGTTTATAGAAAAGCATAATACATATAGTCTCTAGTGTATTAAATTATCGGATATGAACTATAAGTCATGCAAAAAATTATTTTAACCTAGTGTGAAATTAAAATTTTAAAGATTCTATCTTTTTCTTCATAATTTGAAGAATGGTCCCAATTTTCTTCCTGTTTACACTAGATACTTTGAAACCACGTCAAATCTCCCACTATGGTAAAGGTTTTTGCTAAGTTGGATTTGATTATTCTTATTATGTTTTTTTTTATCTAATGTTTTTTTTTCTTTCTTGGCTTAGTTTAGTTGGTCTTTGTCTATGGTTTCATAGACACAACAAAACAATGTCTTTCTCTAAAGACAAAGAAGGGCCTAGAGGAGTAATGAAATATATAATAATAGAAAACCATAATAATTATTAGAAACAAATTAATTATATTTCCACAACTACCTAGGGTAGCTCCTTTATGGCACAAAGTACAACTAAAGATTATATGATGTGTACATGGGAACAACCTTCGAGTGAAATTTATAGTAACTCACTCATAATTCACTCCAACAACCTCTTCAATTCTCAACCCAAGTTCTTCATATAGTTACAATCATCACAAGCTTTTCATCTAAATAATAACTCTACCTTATTTATTAAGCATTTAAAGATTCTAGAGTTCATAGTTCACACTTAAAAGATACTCTACCTTATTTACTCATGAAAAATACCGTAAATACTTTTAATATGTAAAACGTGTATAATTGAATACATGTACAGAAAGTAATTGAAAATGTATTCTAATTTAGGACTGGTTTTTGTGGCAATTAAAACATCGCAATGTATTTTTTAAGTACTGTAAATTATTGAGTTAAATATGTTTAATGTTTTTTTTTATGCAGTTAATTAGAATCAAAATTAACTTGTATATACATGTTAAAGGTTGATTCCACGTGATGAATGGCGACAACAAGAAACAACAGTAGATAGATAAGATAAGCCAACTCTCCTTTCATCATGCTATCCAATTTTCTTTTTCAAAAATATTCCCTCCCGTTACCGAGCTTTAAAATTTATAAAAAAAAATAACATTGCTCATATTAAATTTTAAATAAATAAAAAATATTAAAAATTGATATAACTTGCAAATTTACAATTACGTAAAAACCAATTAATTACTAAAAGCTTCGAAATTTAAAAAATTCATTCCTTATTGTTTCTTAGCGATCCGAGCATGCAATGCTAACGGGTCTCTTTCAAGCCGTTTCTGTGTCCATTAACGTTGATGTCTGCTGTTACTTTTTTCAAACCAGAGCATCTTTTGTCTGCAACAAGATCAATTTTCTTTGACTGGAAAAACTGACCACTAATTAGGAAATAGTTATTGTAGACAGGAATCCGAAATTCAATTCATACTGCATATCTTAAAAAAATAAAATTATCTATTTTAAATCAAATTATCATACCCCAACGTGATTTATACATTTTTTTTAGGTTAAATATGCTTTATTTTTAACTTTTGAGATTAGTTTATTTTTAAAATTTTAGATTAAGTTAGTTTTTTATAAATTAGATTATTTTTAAAATTTTGGATAAATTAAGTTTCCATCTTTATAAATATTTATAAATATTTGGTTTTATATTTTTTAACCAAACTTTATTAAGTTTATTTAATATTTTAAGTACATTTTAAATATATTTTTTAACTAACATTGAAGTATTAATGTGTTAAATGATTATCATGAAATGATTTTAAAACTTTAAATAAATTTAATAAAATTTAGTAAAAATAATAATTTTGTATATTTCTAAAATTGAAAAAATAAATTTAAAGTAAAGAAAAAAAAGACTAATTTTAATATTTATCTACATTTTTTACAGTTACATTATTTTCCTTTGTAAATTTAATATTGGGTTAGTTGATAATGCATAACTAAATACAATTTTTTGTTTAACATGTTGTAAGTTTCACCTCATTAAAAGTAAAAGTGAATTTAAAGTACATAATAGATGCAAACTTTATTTTAATTAATTTGTACATAAGGTTGGAAAGAGAATTAGAGACGTGTTTGGATGAAAGAGTAAGATGGGAGGGAGGGAGGGGAGGAGAGAGGAAGAAGAGTGAGAAAGTAATAAAGTAAGCGTAGAAGTCGAAAATGTTGGAGTTGATGTTCATCCTTAATCACTTTTGTACTTATCTGCTGCATGTGAAAGGTACGGATAATGAATCACAGCTCATGATTCATGTCATGTGCCTCTTTTCCCTCTGACCCTATCCATGTGCCATTCTTCTCTCTCAATTTCCCCTCTTTTAAAAACTGCAACCACTTTTCAAAGTGTATCAACATGCATGCAGTTCTTTCTTTTGCCAACACCTCTTCAATCTTATCATTAATTAAATCCTCACATCAACTACTGTTCATATTCATCTTCATCTTCATTCATCATTATATAGCTGTGGATTTCAGTAGCTTCATCTGAAAACTTGAAATTCTTTACTTTCCCATGTGTTATATTCTGACTTCTTTCAAATTTCTTGTTTAATTTTCGCTGTTAATTAACATTTCTCTTCTGAAATCGAGAGCTGTGTAAGCAAGTAAATACCTGTGATAAATATCAAATATATTCAAGTTAGAAATTATTTTTTATTATTAATTTAAGGCTTCGTTTTCAAATACAAAAGTATGTCTTTCATTCTATTGATTGTTTCTTGTACGTTAACTTTGTTATTATTACACACACCACGTGATTAATTTGAATGACACTAAATTAAGTTTGAATTTCTATTTTAAATGTATAAAAAAGGCACTCTAATCTTAATTAGCTGGCATGTTTTTGTAACACGTTCCACACATGGTATTTAATATTTATATTATACATTTTAAAATTTTATTTCACTGATTCTTTTATTATTTACCTTAATTTTCCCCCTTTATATATCAAGACATTCATATTTATGTTACGATTCTAAATTTTCAAATATCAACTCTAGTATTACACTAAAAAAATCTCATTTTTGTCTTAAATCTCGAACTCAGAAATTTATAGTCTTTTAAAGGGTCTATTTTTTCCCATAAATTTAAGCTATTTTTTTAATTTAAAGTGCTTATAAAATAAAATATATTATAACTTATTATTATTATATTTAAGGTAGAAATTAATAAACCGTGTAATATATATCACAAATCCTATGAAATATGAATACCCAAGTCTATTAGAAACATGATCATTTAGTAAAAGAATAGAAAATACGTTCCGTTACTAAAACTAACATATGATAGAGATACGTAAACATAATATTAGATATGCATAGTAATGTTTAGGTATTCCCATTCTTGTAATATAAAAATATATAAAGGAAGAAAACATATTTAAGAGATAAATGTTTTAAAGTATGGAAATTTATATGCACAATCTGAACTTCCAGGTTAAAGAATTCAACCAATTGTTTTTAATATTATTGTAAATTTAAATAAATAGTCAAATATGAAAATATATTAAACAGTGTGCATGTTATAGCACTCATAAAAGGAAAAATGGTCCATTGGTGGAACATGTTGCATTCTCCAACGTTAGAAATAGAGGATCTGAATCGCGACAAGACCATGATCATGGAACGGTGCACGAAGAAAACTAAACTCTTTGATACAACATGTGATTTAGTCAAAGTTTTCGCACCAAAAGTTTTGTTTTTTTTTTTAAAAAAAAAAAAAAAAAACTCATTGCAAGGAAGAAGTAAGAACCATGCATGGGATCTGGTTAGCCATCACTATCAATAATATATCATCATCTCCATCAGCTTTATTTTCCAACTTGCTAGTAAGTAACGTTAAAATGCAATGAATTATATCTACCCTTGTCTTTATATAAATGAAGCAACTACTCTTTCACTAAAATAAAAACATCGAAATAAATATATATAACTATTTATTTATGTATAAATTAATTAAGAGTGATGACTAGCTACACATAATAGATCAGGATTGAAAATCTTACTGGTTGATTACTAACGTATTATTAAGTTTGCAAAAATATAGTTAAGTTTTGAGATTTTTTTTTTTTTACTCTAGCTTAATTAGAGTTATGTGATGTTAATGATCTAAGTATCTCAATATATTATTATTATTAACATACTTTGACTTGATTTGTATGAGTTAAATAGAGCACGTGAGAAGATTCTTGTTCTTGATAAAAACATTTATATATGTATATATATATATATATAGAAATGCATGCATCGATATTAGACCCAATAAATGCTATTAGCAGTTAATCACAGCAACGTCTTATCAAACAGCAAAAAGTCAGATAAGTACAGCAAGAAAAACAAAACAACAAATTTGGTAAATTAAGCAAACTGTTTTATTCTTTGGCTTTTCTATTTTCTTATGTATATTTATGATTCCATATTTTTTGGCCTTTTATAGCCGCAAGATTATTATTTTGCAGATTTGCTGTACTCTGAGTGAATGTTTAGTTGTTTCAATTATTTAGTTAAAAAAATATTAATATGTAAAATGTATTTTATAATTGAGAATCTTTTATATGACATTATTTTTAATTATGATAATTGTTCCTAGCTGGTTCAACTTATCACCTTGTTTGTTCTTTGTTGCATAGAACCAGTGCTGATTATAATTGAAAAAAAAATAATAATCAAGGACCAAAGTTATATCAAATTAATTAAAATCAGTATTTAGACAGAGTGTCTATTTAATTAAAAAGTACTATATTTTATTATTCCTTCAATTCGGTGTAGATATGAAGGAGTCTTTTTCTTTACTTCATTGTAAAAGAACCAAATAATGCAACCTCGGTCATTGTTTTATTTTATTTCATTTCGTTCTCTTTATATCTAAATATCATTAATTTAGAACAAAAATTAAATATGAAGTTTATGTATAGACACACGTTTGAATAATATAATATAAAATTACTATCACCTTCGTACTTTATCTTCACGTAGGAGTCAACTCCATACTCCATAGTATTTTTATATGTACTTTATTTAAGCAAGTTGAAAAAGTAAGATTAACTAATTTTTATGGAGGATTTGCTAAAACCCTAAAACACCATTTTGAAGCTCAACTTGTACTTTGATGCTGATCCATTATATTTATATACTTTGTTGAGTTGGCAGAAAGTAACCATCAATCAAAATTTTATATATACAAACACCTTAAAACAACTTGTAGATTTAGCTAAGCAATAAGAATTGTTGCAGATCTTGGATTTGTTAGGTACAAGTAACTTTATAGCAAAACTTTTAAACTTATCAAATTGTCTCATGTTTTTCTTCTCCAATCTTATTCGATATATATTATTACTAAAATTGAAGTGTGAATTTGCTGTATCTTTTGAAGGAGATCATATTTGATATTAATTAAATTTGAGTCACATTACATAAAATATTTGATATCACATTCGATTTAAAATTTAAAAACAATAAATTTGAATTGTTCATCTTTCTTATGTTTTATTCAATGTAAAATTTAAATTGACTTGGATTTAATATCATTGACACGGATATTTCAAAAGAATTCATTAGTCAAAATCTAATATTAATAAGATCTGAACCAAATTGATATTAAATATTTGATATTATCTTCGACCCAAAATGTAAAAACAATTAATGTTAAAGTTTTCTTTCTTATAAATAATTTCGCTATCTTATTTTTATTAAATATGAGAATTAAACTCGTATTTAAATTCTTATCAAAATTTGAATTTTACAATTTATTTATTTAATTAGAAAGTTAACTGATATATAAGAAAGAAAAGTAAAAATGATTTAGAATGAATGGTATGGTAATTTTTTTCTAGAACCTGATTCATGATATGCATAATTTTTATAATAAGCCAAATAGTTAGTTTCTGATCCACATAGAATGAATAAAAGAGTATATTATCTTGTGCTTTATAGTTAAATTTTATATATTTTATAAATAAGTATTAAGTTGTAAGATTTTAATACACTTATTATCTTAAAAATATGTATGATAGAACATGTAGATTTTTGTATTGTCCTAGAAGGAATTAATTTGAAAAGTGCAACCCCCACTAATGACGAAGGGCCAGTTTTGAAGAAATGTGTACTCAAGTGCCAATGCTATTCTCATTCCTTAGTGTTACATATATTACAATTTAAAACACGTGCATGAGAGTGATGGATACTGAAAACTTTGGAATATAAACCTAATACCCATTTAATTAATAGCAATCTTTTTACATTGTTTTCTCGGACATTTTCTCACACTATTAACATATTTAAATTAATATTTTCCTACACATATACAACTCTTTCTTGTTATAGAATGTTTGATAAGGTAGGGTTGAAAAAAAAAACAGCGAAAACAGAAGAAATTTGAGTGAAAAAGAAAATTGTAATAGATTTGATTGATATAAATAAAATAAATTTAAATAGATATTAATATATTTAAGGTGATATCTATTACTGATAAAAAGAAGAGAAATGTATTACAATCTTACGAATCAAACTCGTAAAATAATATTTATAGATAAGATAATATAATGAATCTAACAAATATTGTTAAAATAAATTTTATTAATATGAAATTTAAAATATTTCATAAATTAACTTATTATAAATTAAAATTTGTATGACTCGTTCCAACAAATGTGTATTTTAAACAATGAAAATTAGAACAATCCGTCATCATCAACCTTTTCATGAATTGAAGATTTTCAATTACTATGCTACCAAAAACTATTCTTCATTTTATGACTCAAACATTTTGCAAAGGGTAGAAGTTGGTTGGATACAGCTTGCCGACACGTTTTGCTCAATTTATTTAACCTAATTAATTAGATTTGGTTGGGGTGTTAAAAATAAATGTTATCTAATCTTTGTGCGATTACTACTTTTTTTAATATCATTAATTACTAATTTATTATAATTAAAATAGTTAAATTTAGTTAGTTTCTATCAATAATAATAATAATATTGTTTGAGAAGTAGTTCATACTGGACAATTTGACCGAAATATTAAAAAAATTTAATTTAGTGTTTGGTGGATTAAATCATATACAGTCGGCTTTTAATTAAATGGTTTAAAAATTGGTGAATAAGTCAAAAATGAAAATGAATAAAAAGTAATTCAAAACAAGTCAACGACTATTTCTAATAAATGTATTATAATTTATTTTATTTAAAATGAAAATATAAGTATTTATCATTTATTTTTCAAAAACTTTTTTATTTTTACAAATATTATTATGTATTATCAAACCTTAACTATTACGATATATTTAATCTCTGCTGATATTGATATTGAGATTTTAAAAATCAAATATGTTATTTTTCTCTTTAATATTATTAAGTTTTGGTGTATTTTTAATGTTTTTATTTATTTATTATTAGTACTATTTTGTTGATGTAGGTTGAACTTGGATTTAAACTCTGATCGGACCAGTGAATTTAAAGTGGTATTTTGACCAGTTCAATCATAACTACAGATTCTTATCATTTATATATGATTAAATCTCCTTCGTTGATAACATTCACATATCTTTTCTATCGACTAAAATTTATAGAGAATGAAGACAAACTTAAGAATGAAGAATAATACAATTTATGTTACAATTTATCAAATTTTATTTATTTATTTATTTTTTTAATAAATAGCAAGGTCTAAATGTTTAATTTTTGTTGAGACATTGTTAATTTTAAATGTGTTTATTATCTTTAATTTTTTAAAAATTCTTTCGTTTAAAATAACAGATATCGAAATTGTTAACATTATTTTGTATGCTTTTTAAGAAGAATATTTCTTTCATAAAATTAAGAATGTTAATTATTTATTATTTTTCAATTTTATAATTTTCTTTAAGATATGTAATTTTACAAATAAATTCAATCCAACAAATTATCATGTCTCAAAGATTTTTTAAGGTTTAAGCACTTTTCAAGTGTCTAAAATATTTATCCTTTGCAAATCTATGTCAGTGCTTTTAATATGGTCCTTTTCTACTAATAAATCTTTTAAATTTGTATCAATATTCTTTCATTAGCTTGGATCATATATATTTTCATCAAAGTAAAATCATAATTTAGTCTCTCAATCTCCTCCTCACTATCATGGTTTGAGAATTAGAATTATCCTCGTCACTAATTACTTCTCTGTTTCTATTGTTGAATTCAACTATATCTATATTGTTAATATCTTGTTTGAGCACCCCACATGTATTTTCTAATTTCTTTTCTATTTTTTATAAAATTATCCACAACTCCTTTTTATGATGCAATTGAAGTCTCAGTTATTCTTCTAAAGTTTTGAATAATTTGATTCATATTTTTTAGTTGACATATTTATATATTTTTATATAAAATCAAAAATTATAATATAAAAACACTACTAAAGATAAGCATATAAAACAAAATGAGTTAAAACAATAAAATCTGGTTTTGATTGTCAGGAAAATAAAATCGTAGTATCTTGAAGATTCAAGTCTTCCTTTGTAATCTTTAGTAAGTGCTTAAGTTTAATTTCTAAATTTTAACTTTTTCATAAATCTACACAATTTTTTTAAGATTAATCATTAATAAAATTATTTAAAAGAAGTTATTTTAAAGATCAATTACACAGTTAATCAGGATTTGGGATAGAAGCTTATATATATATATATATATATATATATATATATATATATATATATAACTTATTTACTCAATTAAAAATTATCATGATATTATATTTAAGATTACAAAATTAAGATTTTTTTAATAGAAAAGACAATTATAATTTGATAAAGGAATATGCAAAAAGTATCTACAAAAAAAAACAAATTAAGTGAACCACTTTAAGTTATACTGTGACAACAAATCAACCGTATTGTATATTAAAAACAATAGGGTACATAGTAGACAATTTTCAATAGAAAAATAAGGAACAAACTCTATAATGAAAAATCTTCTCACTAAGGTACTTCCACCCATGGTCTTTCATGAGCATATTGCTCATATGGGTGTTTTGTTGTTTGAGGAATCTTTGGTTTAGTGAGAGTTAGTCACTTTTATGTGTTTTGTGTTCTATGTTTGATTTTATGCATGCATGCAATGTCTTTGGACATACTTTAGATATTATTCAGAAATGACATTTTGTATATTAAGATTATTATATTCATCTCATCGAGATAAAATAAGGACCAATTGAATATAGAGGTGTACAAGTCACCTTCATGCAATTTTCATGCTACACATTTCCTTATGACTCCATGTCATTTGGTTTTGTCAGCATTAGTGATCATTGTCAGGTTTAGTTGCGATGACATACTTTAGGTATTATTCAGACATTACACTTTGTATATTAAGGTTAATATATTGATATCATTGAGATAAAGTAATGACCAATTGAATATAGACGTGTACAGGTCACCTTCACGTAATTTTCATGCTACGCATTTCGTGATGACTCCATGTCATTTGGTTTTGTCAGCATTAGTGATCATTGTCAAATTTAGTTACGATTAATGCAATTAAAATTGTTTTCTTCTATATGCGGATGTAATCACTAGACATGATCTTTTGAGTATGCTCAAGACTTATAATGGAAATTTTGAGTTCATAAAGTCTAACACATTTATAAGTAAGTAACTGAAAAAAGTTACGTAAATGATTATGGTCTTCCTCCTCATCAGAAGAGAAGATCAAGAAAAAATCTTTAGGTGCTCTATAATTGAAAGACCATGTACCAATTTTTTCATCTAATGTTTCCAATAACCAAATACCATTCCACATTCTATTGTTTGGATATTGGGAACTGCTTAATTTAATATAAAATTTATTACTCTTTTATAATTGATTTGGTTTAATTCATAATCCTATAAATGTCTTCATGATTTTTGTGTAAATATTGATAAACTAGGTGATATATTATTTGTCAAACTGTTTGAAGTTATAATTATTTTGAACTAAATGTAACATCTTTGGGTTTACTCCTTCTAAGATTTTAGATACTACTCTTTCATCAAGGAAAGCTTTAGAACATTCTTTCCTTCACTTCCTCTTTCTCTATTAACTTATTTACTATTATTTACGACAACAACAGAGATAGAAATGTTATTGCTGAGTTGGGGGAAAGGAGAGTTGCTTAATGTGATGAGTTCTTATCAATCTTTCATATAACAAATTTCATATTATATCTTTGTTTCATTACATTTCTAAATAAATCCAACCACAAATTCCCATTTTCCCAAATTAACCACATATTTGGTTTATAAAATTACTTCTCAACTAAAATTTCGCTTTCACCCTTTCAAATCTTGGTTTCTTTTTCTTAATTCTAGCTTTATACTCATTTGACCTCATGATTTTTTAATTCTCCTTCTCAAACGCATTTGTCCATTCTTGAGGTTCTAGTTGGACAATGCTTATTCAATTTTACAATAACATAAATAATAACATATCATTTTAGTAATATTTTAAATAATTTATTATATTTAAATTGAATAAAAACATGTTAATTAAATAACAACAATTTTTTATTTTATTAAACAGTTACTAAAATCATTTAATTTAATGTGAGAGATATGAAACAACTTTTCTATAATTAAAGGTTAAATTACTCTTTTGGTCCCTCTATTTATCAAGAAATTTCAGTTTGGTCCTTAAGTTTCGTTGTCTCAATTTGGTCCTTATTTTCTTAAAAATGACTCAATTTGGTCCTCGCCGTTAATTTTGACCAGATGGTGTTAAAGTCAACGCCACGTATCAATTTCTGGTTTTTTTGAATTTTTTTGAATTTTTTTTGAATTTTTTTTGAATTTTTTTTATACGTGTCACTCCACATTTGTGCCATGTGTCAAAATGACTCAATTTGGTTCCTATATTTGTTTTTAGTTTCAATTTAGTCCCAATTTTTGTAAAAGTGAAACAATATTGTCCTTCCTTAGATTGACACTCAATTTAATCTTTGTATACAACTTATGATGATATTCTTAATAAAACTGACATTTTTATTAAATATTTGTAGAAATATTTTTAAACAAGTTTTTTTTAGTTTTATTATTAAACAAAGTTAAACTCTAAACTTAATTTCAAAAATTAACAATTTTGTCATCATATATAAAGGTATCAAGTGTATCATATTATACAAACTTAGTGAAGATTAAAAATCAAATAACTTGTCATACATAAGTTTAGGAACTAAATTTAAAATTCAAAACAAAACCAAAGTCTAATGTTTTGTATAGAATTTAAAGTTAATTTAAAATATTTATAGAAATATTTAATAAAAACATTAATTTTAGTAAGAATATCACCATAAGATTTATAAAAAAGTAAATTTAGTGTCAATTTAAAGAAGGACAATATTATTTCATTTTTACAAAAATTGGGACTAAATTGAAACTAAAAACAAATATAGGGACCAAATTAAATCACTTTGACACGTGCCACAAATATGAAGTGACACTTGTAAAAAATTTAAAAAATTCAAAAAAAATTCAAAAAAATTCAAAAAAACTAGAAATTGACATGTGACGTTGACTTTAACACCATCTAGTCAAACTAACGGCGATGACCAAATTGAATTATTTTTAAGAAAATAAAGACCAAATTGAGACACAGAAAAAGACCAAACTAAAATTTCTTGACAAATAGAGGGACCAAAAGAGTAATTTAACCATAAAAAAGTAATTTAACCATAATTAAAAGACAAATATTATTCTTAAAAAGTAACAGTAAAAAGTTAGAATGCAATAAAGAAAGAAAAAACTTCTCCTTTACTAAAAGTTTAAGAATTTATAAGGTAACTATATGTTTGGGCGCAACGAATTGAATAATGATGATGTGGACCTAGACAGATAAATAAACGCGTTAAACCATCCAATTAGATAAACGCGTTCCATGCCGGCCACGTGGCCGCCCCTCCACCGCACAAATTCAAAAATATGACTTGAGAATTTGTATCCATAAATAAACTTTAGCCTTTTCAGCTTTTTTATAAAAAAATATATAATATATATATATATATATATATATATATATATATATATATTAATTATAGACATACTTTGCACATTTTATTATAAAACATATTTTGAAAAGAAATTACTAGTACTTTATAATTTAATATAAAATAAATAAGTTTATTGTCATTTTTTTGTCATCTAATTTTTCTTTAAGATTTTTATCCACTTGTATATTTTTTTGAAGATTAAAGTCCACCCTAAAGATATTGAAGTAGAGTGCAACAATTCTACGTGATCAAAATCTCAATCAAAGTACATTCATCTTTTATTTTCTTGTGTTAGATTTTAGAAGTATGCATGCATGAGGCATATAGTCGGTGCATGTGACATAATAAGGCTCAAGATGAATATTTGTTTATTTAGGATTGTTAGAATATATTTAAATCATTCATGTGAGTTTTTTGTGTTTAAGTATTCCATACAATAAAAGCGAAATATCTTGAAATTCTTATAGAGTCAAAAGGCTTAGTACATGTAAGGGAAGCTATTTGTTTTGTTATAGACCTTTAGTTTAAAGGATCTAGTGGTAGAGGTGATTTGATATGAGAAATGTAGTTTTTATTGATGAATTTTTGAAAAATTGATTGTTATTGAATTTTTAACAAGTACGATGACCTTATGCGTATTATGTTTCATTAATTGTGAGTTTTGAGCTATTAAGATATATCACTTTGGTTTGGTTTAAACTCATTTGGAACAAAATATATCTTTTTGGCTTGAGAATATAATATAGATGGCTCAATTGACCAATTAGTTGATATGATGCATTTGTTGAGGTATCTAAAATTATGCAGACTTGTTGCATGAATCATCCACTAGTTGGGAAGTTGGAACTCATCAAGCAAGACTTTTGAATAAGGCTCTCAAGGTTTGGGTCATTGGGCAAAGAAATCGTCCCTTAAGAAAAAAAAATTATAAAAAACTCGAGAACTTAAGGTGATTTTAGGCGAGCATTGTCTCAAAGAGTGAATTACTTTCTTAAGATCTTCTAGTACTTGGTCACTAGACAAGTCAATTCTCTTTCCGAGAAAAATTATTTTAATCAAAGGAAATTGGTCATTGAGCAAGTCTTATTGAGGAAGTGAAGACACTTGCTCGGTGAGCCACAATTTTAAAGATCCCTATAATGGTCTCGTTGGACGAGTTGGTCAGCTCATTAAGCAAGAGCAAGAATTAAAGTAAGCAACTTAATATTTTAAAGATTCTTGAAAATGCATATAATCTTTTTCAGTTATCGTGAATGAAAATAATAAATGTTTTTGCTTATTTGGATGAGAAAGTTTAGATGTTCAATTTTTAAAATGAAGGTATACCTATGTGTGAGAATATGTTACAAAGAAGAACTAGATGTTTAGCCATAATATGCTATTGTATGTGTGGTCACTACAGGAAAATGCTTCTTTAATAACTAATTCTAGTGACCAAAAGTTGTTAGTTACTATAGTGAAAAATTTTAATACCAATTCACAAAGTAGAAAATTATTGGTTACTAAAATAGTCACTATTATGAATAAAAATTATAATTGGTCACTAAATTGTTCTTTAAAATTAGCTATCATGGTTTTGGCTACTAAAAGAAATTAGTCACTAAAAATTAGCTACCTAGGTTTTAGCTACTAAAATGACTTAGTTTCTAAATTGGTCTCTAATTAATTACAATCAATTTAATTACTAACCAATTCAGTGACTAATTATAATTTTTTATTTATAATAGTGACTATTTTAGTAACCAATATTTTTTTATTTTTAAAATTGGTATCTAAATTGGTCACTATAGTTACTAACTACTTTTGGTCACTAAAATTGGTTAATTTCCTTGTAGTGGGTTAAGTGGATCTAAGGCTTTAGCCATTGTATATTGTGAGTAGTTGATTTGATATTTATATGATGTGAAAATAGTTATTTTCAAGGAGTAAATACTATATTGAGAGGTTGTACATTATGTCTTGAATAGAGATTCCAAGAATTAGGTTATCATGACTCTATTAATATTTAACTCATATAGAGGAAGATATTATGTGGTCAGAGTTGATGGAGGTTCCTATGACCATAAACTTCGATAATGAGGTTATTTCTGTTGTAAATAACTGACAAAACATGAAAAATAAAACACTTCCTAAGGTGTGTATATTCATTGCCCTTAAGGACCTATCTCCAGTGTGTTGTGCAAGCCCCCCAAGACACAACAGGAACTTCACGGATCTTTCGAGGATCTCAGAACTAACAAGGTACTCTTAGAAGAGTGAATAATTAGACCAAGAATAAGGAGAGGAAAAAAGAACTAGAAAATATAGTAGAAGATATAGAAGAGAAGAATGAAAGCTCAAGTGGTGTGTTTTTGGAGGAGGCAAATGACATCTATTTATAGATGGGGGAGGAGCATGCAAACCCATGGCCAGCCGAAAAAGCAACAGTAACTTTTAAAGCCACAATCAAAATGGTTCTTAACATTATGGCCAAATGCAAACTGAAAAAGCAAATTTTATGAGTGCAACAACGTAACATTAAATTGTTGTTTCACATCTTTTGAAATGGACTAATAACAATTGTTTACAACAATTCCCCACACATTGCAAAAGATAAGAAAAGAAAGGTTAAAAGAAGAAAATTATGGGTCTCATAAGATGTAATACATCGGAGCTGGTATAGCAAGCTATATGAACTAGTCCTAGACAAATAAACTTAACACACAATGTAGATGGTATAGCAAGCTATATGAACCAAAGACACTTGATGTGTGTTAGTGGTTTATTAATCACAATATAACCCCACAATCCTTGTTGTTAACGCTGTGTTGCACTTATTAGGTCATGCACGTGTCCGGTATTCATGAGGGCTCTAGAGATCATGCCAAGATCTCATACAAGCGACCCCACTTGACACTCATATAAGTGATTTCATCAAGTGTATGTTGCAAATCATACACCACCCGTAAAGGATATGAAAATCATTAAAACTTTGTTTAAACTAAAATTCTTATACCACAATGAATTTTAATTTACAAAGTTTAACCTCTCAATAATGCAGTCTCTAGCATTTTCTCATACACCATAGGAATGGACATAATTGATTTAAAATCAATTTAGTTCTATCAGAACTAACAAGTGACTTGTTTTTACCCATATGAACCTTATTCATGGGATCTCCAATCACAGAGGTTGGGTTACCGTTACTTGTTTATTTGCAAGTGGTTTAAGTCCCATTCCCCTCGATGTTTCTAAAATCATATTTCTTCCCAGGGGTTTTGTAAAGGGATCTGCTAGATTCCGTTCTAACTTCACATAATCAATGGAAATAGTTCCACTCTTTAGCAGTTGCTTAACTAGATTATGTCTTGATTGTATATGTCTATTCTTTCGATTATAGTTTTTGTTTTTAGCTATAGCTATTGCCGATTGGCAATCACAATGTATAGATACAGATAGGGTTGGTTTCATTCCTAGAAGAATGTTTGCTAAGAAGTTTTTTAACCACTCAGCCTCACTACCAGCCATTTCGAGAGCAACAAACTCAGATTCCATTGTTGATCTTGCAATAATTGTTTGCTTGGCTGATCTCCATGTAATCACACCACCCCCAAGTGTGAATACATAACCACTAGTGGAATTTGTCTCATATGAATCAGAGATCCAATTAGCATCATGTACCCTTCTAGTACAACGGGAAATCCACTACATTCAATGGCATAATCCATTGAACCTCTTAAGTATCTCATAAGTCTTGCTAGTGCATCCCAATGTTCTTGATTAGGACATTGAGTGTATCTACTCAGTATACCTACAACATAAGCAATATCAGGTCTTGAAAAGCTCATTAAGTGCAGTAAGCTCCCAATTATCTGGGCATACTGAGGTTGAGAAATAGATTCTCCTATATTTTTCATTAATTTAGAGTTAGCATCATAAGGGGTACTCACTGGTTTAAAGTCGTAATATCCAAACTTCCTAAGAAGTTTCTCAATGTATTGTTCATGGGATAGTAATATACTATCTCCCTTCCTTATGATTCTAACACCTAAAATCACATTGACTTCACCCATGTCTTTCATTTCAAATTTAGATCTTAGAAACAATTTAGTTCTAGAGACTATATCAGTGCATGTACCAAAGATTAACATGTCATCCACATAAAAAAATATAATGACACATTCACCATTTTCAGATTTAGAGTACACACATTTATCAGCATCATTAGGTGAAAAACCATCACAAAGTAACACATTATCTAGTTTTTCATGTCACTGTTTTGGTGCTTGTTTTAACCCATACAAAGATTTTAAAAGTTTGCACACCTTATTTTCTTGACCAGGGACAACACACCCTCAGGTTGAGTCATATAAATTTTCTCCTCTAATTCACCATTCAAAAAAGTAGTCTTAACATCCATCTGGTGTATCACTAGCTTATGGGTTGCTGCTAGAGCTAAGAAAACACAAATAGAGGAAATCCTACTCACAAGGGCAAAGGTACCAAAGTAATCTATATTGGGTTTCTGAGTAAAACCTTTAGCTACTAATCTTACCTTATATTTATCTATGGATCCATTAGAGTGATACTTTTTCTTAAAGATCCACTTACAGCCAATGGGTTTTGCTCCTTTAGGAAAATCTACTAAGGTCCAAGTATTATTTTTCTCAACTGATTCAATTTCAGTCTTAATAGCCTTATCCCATTGTTTTGCATCAAGAGCACTAGTAGCCTCTAAAAAACTTGTTGGATCATTTTCAACTAGATAAGTATAAAAGTCATCTCCAAAAGAAGTTTATTTCCTTTGCTTTTTACTTCTTTTTAAACCCTCACTGATGGCATCACTATAAGTATCTATAGGTTGTTCAGATGTGTCACTAACCTTTAAAGGAAATATATGTTAAAAAAAATCAACATTTTTTGTCTCCACAATAGTATTATGTTCAATCACATCAGTTTTAAGAACAAGAAACCTATAGGCAACATTATGTTCAGCATAACCCAAGAACATACAATCAGAGGTTTTAGAACCTATTTTCCTTTTCTTAGGATCGGGTAACATTACTTTAGCTAGACACCCCTACACTCTCAAATATTTAAGATTCGGTTGATACCCTCTCCATAACTCATAGGGAGTTTTACCCGTTTTCTTATGAGGTATCCTATTTTGTAAAAAAATATATAGTAAGAAGGGCTTCTCCCCAAAGGTTATCAGGTGCATTAGAACTAATAAACATGACATTCATCATTTCCTTAAGAGTTCTATTTTTCCTCTCAGCTACTCCATTAGACTCAAGTGAATATGGTGGAGTTACTTCATGGATAATACCTTCTTTTACACAAAAGTTATTAAACAACATATATTCACCACCTATATCTGACCTAATCCTCTTAATTTTCTTATCCAATTGATTTTCTACTTACGCTTTATAAGTTAAAAACACATTAAAGGCTTCATCCTTACGTTTGATTAAGTATACCTTGGTGTATCTAGAATAATCATCTATAAAGGTTACAAAATAATTTTTACCACCTCTAGACATGGTTTGTTTTAAATCAGCTAGATCAGTATGAATTAACCCTAACAATTCTATTTGACGTTCTAAAGGATAACATGTTTTCTTAGTTATTTTGAATTCTACACATACATCACCTTTACTACTTTATTTATCATGCCTATTAATTAATCCTAGTCGTTGCAATTTCATAACATATGAGGAATTCACATGTCCTAATCTAACATGCCACATATCATATGGGTTAACGATATAAGCAGAAAAACATGATTCATTTATAATTTCTGAAATATTGAGTACAAAGAGACCTTGATCACAATATCCCTTCCCCACAAAACATTATTTTTCGTCATTACAATCTTGTTAGACTCGAATGACACTTTAACCCCCATTTTTCCCAGTAGTGCTACAGAGATTAGATTAACTCTAATAGAGGGCACATGTAGCACATCACTCAAGGCCAGAGTCTTCCCATGTGTGAGTTTTAGAAGAACCTTTCCTTTTCTAAGGACTGAAGTTGTTATGAAATCACCAAGATAAACATGTTCTTCTCCATCCCTTGCACTAGTGTAGGTGGTAAAAGCACTCTTGTTTGCACAAATGTGCCTGGTAGCACTAGAGTCTACCACCCACTTGTTCACATTTGTAATCAGATTTACTTGAGAAATGACTGCAACTATAATATTTTCCCCTTCGGCTATATTTGCCCTAAGAGGATTGTCGTTTCTTGCTCTATGCCTGCATTGAGGTGTATGATGGCCCGACTTCCCACATACGAAGCAATTACCCTTTTTTCTTAAAGACGGGGTTAGATCCATTGAGACAAGAATTTCGAAAGTTATTTTTCCTTTTGTGATCAGGTTTGTCTTCTACCACGTTTGCCTTTGCGGATAATGCTTTGGCCCTTGCAGTAGCACTCTCCTTCCTGTTGGTGTCTTCTATTATGATGTGTAATGAGCTCTTGAAACGTCATTTGCTTGTGTCTATGTTTCGGTTGTTGTTTATAGTCAGTCTAGGATAACGATAATTTCTCGATCAAAAGTTCTAAAACAAACTCATCAGGCATAAGTATGTTATTTGCTTTGATGTCTTCAAGTAACTTGTGATAGTCATTGATTTGAATCTTTATGTCTTTATCTTCAATCATCTTCCAACGGTAGTAATTCCCTACGATGAACCTTTGTTGGACAACGTCCTCAGCAGTATATTTGAGAATCAAAGAATCCCAACTTTCTTTTGCTTCCTTATATGAGCAATACACATCGAACAAATCATTAGACAAGGCACTAAGTAAGGTGTGTCGGCATACCTTGTTTTCATAAGTCCAATCTTCGGCTTGTTTAGCATTGGATTTGTCAGGTTTTGAAGTTGAGAGAGCCATAACTACTCCATACATGTCTAGAAGAGTAGACACACGTTCTTGCCAACTTCAGAAGTTCTGCCTAGAGAATACCTCAATTTTTGATACATCCAGAAATGGTTTCGCAAAGACGGTCTGAGTTCCGAAACTATTTTGATTCTCCAGAGTAGTAGAGTTGTTGTTGTTGTCAGCCATAAGTCATTTAGAGCAGTGGATATACACGCCTCAGGAAGTATTTTATTGTTCGTGTTTTCTCGGTTATTTACAACAATCTTAAGAACTTATCCGTAGTGTGTTGCACAAGTCCCCTAGGATACAACAGGAACTTCTAAGATCTTCAGAGGATCTCAGAACTAACAAGGTACTCTTAGAAAAGTGAATAATTAGACCCAAAATAAGGAGAGGAAAGAAGAACTAGAAAATATAGTAGAAGATATAGAAGAGAAGAATGAAAGCTCAAGTGGTGTGTTTTTGGAGGAGCCAAATGATATCTATTTATAGATGGAGGAGGAGCATGCAAACCCATGGCAAGTTGAGAAAGCAACGGTAACTTTTAAAGCCACAATTAAAACGGTTCTTAACATTATGGCCAAATCCAAACTGAAAAAGCAAACTTTATAAGTGCAGCAACGTAACATTAAATTGTCCTTTCACATCTTTTGAAATGGAATAATAACGTTTGTTTACAACAATTTCTACACTTTTGATTAAGTACCTCTTACTTTCAAGTTAGTTCATGAAACCTTTATTCACTCTTTACTACATGATATTTTTATTTATTTGACTTAAGAGTATTATTAGAACGTGAATATATGATCAAACCTCCTAAATTAATACTTACTCCACACATCTCAATAATATTTTTTTTGATAACCATTGGCACATATAAACCATCGTAATAATACCACTCTAGTAATAATTTATACCATCGTGTACAACATATTAAGTCACTCATAATTAACACTTGATAATTCATAATATTATAATTCACATACATACATCATATTTTTCCATCATTCAATGCATAAAATCTTTAAGAATTTTGATCTAATCACAATTGTTTATACATCATACCTATCAACCTTAAAACACATATTTTTAATCATATAGAAGTCATTTAAGTGAGATCTTTCAATCAAGCAAACATCAACCAAAAGAGAGATTGTTATCTTAACATGATTTTTGCTTAACCAATCAAGTGATGACTTGAGCAAAGAATAATCATCGTTTGAATGACAATTTCATTGCTTGAGCAAAAATTATTAGAGGAGATAGATTTCTCTATACCTCTTTTACGTTTGAGTGAAAATCCTTAGCTTGGGAGAAAAACGCAAAGAACAAAAATCTTGTAAAATCTTCAATAATTGACAATCTTGTCAACATATCAAGATTAAATTATAGAATAAAACAAATTCATCAATCTCTAGCCTAATCCATATACAACATCAATAATCTAATTTCCACATGTTATAACAATATTAACAACAACAAATACAAATAATCATACGCGTGTGTGGTCAAAGATTAATCTCAGATAAACATAACTACTCCAAACCCCCAAAATTAGACCATCCTTGTAATACACCAATCCAACTTAACTTCCCCCAAATTTAACTAAAAGTTAATTTCACATCATGTTAAGGCTAAACTAAAATCACTTTAAGTTATCAACTCCCTTACCTTATAGTCACTTGTCTTCCAAATTGAGATGTCTTAGAAAGAAAGGATTTGAACAACTCCTACAAACTCTAATGAGCTAGAAAATATCCAATACAACAAAACATCAAAATTTTAAAGGTTGATCTTGAAGAAACATTGTCTTCTCAACTAAAATAAACTTATAGGAACCTAGTGAAACGAGTAAACTTACATTTTTATTTTGTTTAATGAAGTATTGGAAGTCTTACATCGACTAGGGATAAGTGGGTGCAAATCTTACCTTACAAGTCAGATTTGTGGGGTTGAATTAGGCTTAAAATCCGTTTCTTAACATAGTATCAGAGCCATGAGTTAGAGTTTATCCTAGGAAAACATGATGTTTGTTGGGTTTATTGTTCCACCCACAATCATACCATCAATTAATGTCTACTCTCACACTCGAAATGTATATGCCTCGACATGAAGGAATGTGTTAGTTAGGGATATGGTCAATTCACAATTCACAATATATAAGTAAATGCAAACCTCATTTTACAAATCAATTTTTAGAATTGAGTTAGATTTAAAATTCACTTTTATATTAATTGGACTGAAATTAGTATATAACGTCCAATATTAGATTGAAATTAGTATATAACGTCCAATATTAGATTGCGAAATTGTCAAAGTTTTCTTGAAAATTTGAGACTTCCCTTTTCAAGAGAGATTGCATTTGAATGTAAATTTACATTAAGCATATGTGAATTATTTATGTCTTAATTAACACCTAAAAAAATTAGATAAAGGATTTTTAGATGAAAAAACTTAATCTAAAATTTAGTCATAATTTATCACATTTCACCACTGTCTCACATATGCTATGTAATCATGAAAATGATGAAAATCAATTTTAGAAAAATATAGAAAAGGCAAAAATATTTAAAGGAGAAAATTTTAAAAGAAGATAACAAAATTTCATAATAAATAACTAAAAAAATTAAGATTGTAATATAAATGATCTAAAATCATTTCTTCAAAAAATTACATATGTCATGTTGTTTTCAATTAATTTTTACATTAATAGTGAAGTATTATGCGATATATATTTTTATAATTTTTTATTTGCATTTCAACTTTTTACAACCTAAAAAATTATAATTAAATATTAACCTAGTAGTATATTAAAACATTATTTTATATTCTTACAAATCCGGATCTTATTATAAGTTGCCATAAGGTAGTTGAAGAAGTGCTTAATATTAAGATTAATTGTTTTGTGCATGAGTTAGGTGAAAAGTTGCTTTATCCTAAACAACTAGTACTTTCCAATATGGATGAAACCCCATTTATTAGCAAATAATCACACTCTTAACTCATTAGGTTGATTAGTGGTAATGAAAATTTTGAATAATTTATATCAAATTTTAATATTAAACCTCACTGTCTCGTTGTACAGAGATAAATAAAGAAAATAAGACATTGATCATGACATTGATGTTCCCTGCCTAATCCTCCATTGTGTGTCGTGTCACACAATTTGGCTTTATTTAGTGTAATTTGCAATTATTACTTCATTACAATCCATTCATAAAGAAGAGTTTTGTCAAAACATCTTACTTTCACATTTGTAATATATATATTATATATATTTTTAACAATACACTCATTTAAAGAAAAATAACAAATCAACATGTCGCAACACTATTTCAAAAACTTAATCAGAATATAATCTTAGAAGGGTTTTTCACTTTTTTTTTCTCAGAAATTAATGAAAGAGGGGATAATGAATTCTAAAAGAGTTAAAAATTGACCAAAATTCGATTTTCGAAACTTAAAAATTCTTACTATTTTTTTGAGACCTATATAACACTACTTCAAGTTATAAATTTCACTCCTCAAAACATTGAATTTTCAAACCTAGCAAAACAAACAAATCTATCCTAATAAATAATATTTATTGACACATTTATTTACGTAAATTCGTTTTCTGAAATGGGTTTATTGAAAATAAAATCTCTCAACAAAATTTTAATGCGAAGATGGAGTTTGTTTGGTCTTAAAGAGTAAAAATATATTAAAAAAAACACTAACCTCTTTCTCTTTCTCTTTTTTTTTTTTTTTTTTTTTTTTACTTTCTTTTATGAAACAAAAGTACCATCATTATCATATTTATTTTTCCCTTAATGAGTGATGCCAGTCTGCCACTGATCTCTGCGCATCTTTCCCATAGACGTTGAATTAGTTCAGTGACAAAAGTAAAAAGTAAAACTGAAAATAATAAATAAGTGAAAAAAGTAAAGTTAAAGATCAGACCAAAGTAGATAGAAAGATCGATTTATCTATTATCCATGATTGAAGATAACATTAAAAAAATATGTTTTATTTTCTTATATATTTTGGTTTTACTTGAAAATTATTAGATTTGGGATCAAAAGTTGACATAATTAATGTAACTAAATTACTCAGAATTCTGATTAATACTTTCTTTTGAAGTAAAAATAATATGTTTAATATAGTTTAATGTAAAATTTATATATAAAGTTAGAAAAGTTTATTTTTCACATATTATAAGTTAATGTGAGTCAGTTTCTTATCTTCTGATATATACTTATTATATGATAAAAAATTGTGTGAAAAGAGACATGTAAAATAAACTGTTTGGTTTTTAGTTTGTCAAGTTTTCTCATGAGTTATGAACTGGTGATGCATGCTACAATTAGGGTTGGACAAAATAAACTAAACTGCACTAAACTAAAAAACTGTTCGCGTGAACTGTACTGAACTGAAAAACAATTCAGATGAACTGCACTGAACTGTTATTCTTAAAAATAAATTGGACTGAACTGCACTGCACTGAACTGCACTGCACTATAATATAAACTGAACTGAACTGTTATAAACTGAACTGTTTTATGAACTGCACTACGTCAGAACTGAACTACACTATTTTTGGACTGAACTACACTAATTTTTAACTTAACTACACTGTTTTTGAATCGAATTGCACTGATTTTGAATAAACTTCACTCTTTTTAAACTGAATTGTACTATTTTTGAACCGGATTGCATTGATTTTGAATTGAATTGCACTATTTTTGAACTGAATTACACTATTTTGAATCGAATTACACTAATTACATATGATTGTACTACGCAATAATAATCTAAAGTTTATAATTTGAAAATGCTTAGAAAATAATACTTGAAATATGCATCATACTTCAATACACCAATTA
>Ga0214545_1004726_pt1 | contig 25297 bp, 8 predicted proteins | sample CNSS4metaG_FD_160064 | JGI IMG/M metagenome (GOLD analysis project Ga0214545, IMG submission 160064) | Root nodule microbial communities from cowpea collected in UCLA plant growth center, Los Angeles, California, USA - CNSS4 | ecosystem: Host-associated > Plants > Roots > Nodule | place: USA... | reverse complement strand
GATAAAAAAAAAAAAAAGAAAAAAAAAAAAAAAAAAAAAAAAACTTGTTTGAATAAGTGTAAAGACATTGTAAACTACATAATTACGAAGGCGAAGTTATTAGTCGAAGGTTTCATAATTAATAGGACACTTTTGACAAATAAGAAAACAATAAGAACAAGACGATGCGACCTTAAATTAATTTTTTGTTGTTGTGAATAGTGGTTATTTATCTATCTATATACTATATATATATATTAATAGTACATTTTAAAAAATGCATTAAATTAAATAAATTAATAAAATAATAATAATAATAAAGTACTACTCATTAATAACTTTGTCAACTTTATCAAATAAAATGTTTGTCAAAAAAAAATCATTTGTAGTTCAAATTATAAAATTCTTGTTTATTACGATTATTTTTATTTTTGTTTAATGATTAATAACTTATTTAGAAAATATCTTGTATCGTGAATAAGGTGAATTTTGATATTATTTAATATTTAAATGATTCGAACACAACCAAATACACCCTCTAAGAAGACAAAGATTCCCTGAATTCTGTTGAAAACAAAAATTGCAATGTTGGTTTTGAGTTCGTCTCCCTTCACGATTACTTTCTATCATACAAAACCATTTTCTTCAAATTCTCTTAACTTGCACCATTCTTTCCCACGCCCACTGTCACCCTCTTCTTCGTTGTGCCTCAGCGCCCAACGCATTTTCACAAACTCCTTCACTTGCGCTCTCACACATTCACCTTCCCAGAAGTACGTCTACCCTGACCCAATTCCCCAATTTGCAGAATCCGTGAGTACATGTATTTTGCCGTGTAAATTTGCCCATGCTGAAACCTCATGCTATTTATTGATTCCATTATTTGGGGTATGTTGCAGGAAAGCCAGAAGTTCAAAGTTGAACTCTTTCAGAAGCTTTCGGAGGACGTGGACGAGTTCGGGGATGACCTTGATGAGGTTGTAGCCGTTTGCACTCAGGTCAATGTCGTTTTCCTTTTCAAAAACTTAACTTTATGGCGAAAACTTTTGTGGGTGTTGTTGGTTCTTGTTCTCTTCTAAAGTTTCATCAATTATATCTGGTGTAAAAAAAAAAAAAAATTGATAAAAAGAACTCATTGGAATGTTTGGAAGTAATTGCTAGTTTTGACGACCTCAAATAATGTGGTGATTCTCTTATGCCCTGTTTGGATATTACTCAGATGTGTTGATTGTGCATGAGTGCTAGGTGTTCGGGAAAACGATTGAACCGAGTTATTCTTCAAGCTTAATTGTACTTTGGTTCTGTAATTTAGCATTTCGATCGATTTTGAACTAATTTTGTTTGGTGGCAATGAAGCTAGCAAATTGTCTAACAGATATCATATGCTGACGTGATTTAGTTACATCTTTTGGTTCTGTTAATTCTGATAATTCTGATATCACAATTATAACTGTTAAATGTTAAATGTTTGATGTCGCGTAAGCAAAAACCTGTTAAAGGTTTGATGGAAGACCAGGATAGAACTAAAATCACACAATTATAACTGTATAATTAAACTTGTTATTTATTAAAATATAACAATAAATTTAAAATTATGTAGGATTAGGACATTTTCTGCAACTTTGTAAGTTTCCTGATGTCCATTCTTTCCATCAGTTATATGTTTAACTTATACATCAATGATTGACTCTTTAGATTTTGGTATGATTTGATGGTGAGAGATTCTTATAACCTGGCTTACAGCTTATTAGGTCAATTCCTGCTGGAATTTATCTAGTCCATTATCCTTAGACTTCATTGTAGATGTGATATCAATTTGAAAAGCAATATATATTACTACTTTGATATGTCCTTTTTGCTCCACAATTTTTCAAATCTTGTTTTGTACTCATTCACATTTATCAATTGCACATAATGGTATGCACACCCGTGTGTGTAGACATACACATCAATCAATCTCTCTCTCTCTTCTTTTCTTTTCTTCTAGGTTTTTATTTGACGTCTTCCAGTTCCCTAATTAGATTTTAATTGCATATTGATCACTCTGCATTTCCTTTCTGTTATTCAATAGCTAAGCAGGCACTGACTATATCTATGAGAATATTAGACTATCTTTGTTTAAATAGATTTTTGTTTGTAACAGTTCACAATTTGAGTTAGGATGTACATGTTTTCTCAATAATATGAACAGGGGATATACTTGAAGGAAGTGTTATTAATGCCTTTTTTTCTTCATTGCATTTAAGTACAAAAACTTCTTTTGATTAAAAAGATAGATTACTGCAATGTTACTGGAATGGATGGATTTAGTTAAAGACGAGGCCGAGAGTAATGGATCATCTTGCATATGGACCAAGTTCCCCCATGAGTAAGGATCCTTTTGCAAAAATATAATAAATAAATACTTGGAATAAACAAATTATACCCGGCATTTGTCTCTAGAGATTTTATAACAAACTAATGAAGTTAAAACTTGAAAGATATGCAATAAATTCCTTGATAATACCCATGTTATAATTGCCACATCTAAAGTTTAAGAAACATTCCTCTCGTTTCATAACTTGGTGGTCAGCATTCATACCTCAAAAAGAATTTGTTCACCGATGTTTGTTTCACTACTCTTTTCCTTGAAGCAATCACGTCAAATAAATAAAAATACCACAACTTTACAGATATCATTTTGTTCCAAATTTCAAGTGACATTTATATGCTGCTCTTCTTTTGCCTTTTTTGAGTTATCGAGTCTTAAGTTAATGGGAAAATATAAATTAAATAGTCCTCAATGATTTGTCTAACAAATCTTATGTTAGCCTTACCTGTTTACTCGCAACCACCATTTCGTTAATCTGGTTCAAATCTCTCCAAGTTGGGGTTCTCAACAATGTGTGGCAGAATTTAAAAAAAATAACCGCATGTCATCATTTGATAGGACTTCAGTGTCAAGGATATAAGAAATTGATCTAAGCAAATCCTATCATAAAGTATAGTCAATCCCTGGTAAATAAAACAATACTTAATGGTAAGTTGGTAAAAGCATTAACATTCCGAGTTGTGTGCAATTGCAGCTTCATATATTCTTAGTACGTGATTGAATTTTAGTTAAAATTCTCAGTATGTGATTCAATTTTAGTTAAAAAATTAAGTTGAGTTGAAATTAATTGAAATTAAAAAAATTTATTGTAATTTTTAAGTTATTTGAAAATGAGGTGAATTTTGTTTCTAATTGGATCTAAAAAAATGTTAAATATATTAACAGTGATCAATGAAAACTGAAAATTGGTTTAAGTCTTCCAACAGAAATCGAAACACAGCCTTTAATTATGGATGTATGATTCCTGTGTCAATCTATATTACCTACTAGTAGTTATGACCCCTGCTTAACTTGATGGAAATTGCTAGAGATTTTCTGGCCAATTCCCTGTTATTCGGTATCTCAATCAAGATATAAGGGCCAGGATTCCAAAGCCTTCATGAACTTCAAAATTGTAGTTCATTTCGATTAACATCAGATTTTAGCAAACTTTGGGTTTTACAGAATCGTAGAGTAGGTGTATAAAGAAGCTTAACAGATGTGAGGTGATATGTTTTGCATTGGATATAAAGTCTGACTTAGTTAATAAGGCACTTGCTTATAAAAAGATTGCTTTTATGTCTTAGTTTCTCTTTGAACTTGATTAGTTGTAATAATGTTGCCTTTTGTTGGAAACAGATTTTTAGTGAGTTTTTGCACAAGGACTATGGGGGTCCTGGGACATTGTTGGTGGAGCCATTCACGGATATGATGGTTGCTCTAAAGAAGAAGAAATTACCAGGAGCAGCCCTGGCTGCAAGATCATCACTATTATGGGCACAAAAATATGTTGATAAGGATTGGGATGTTTTGAACTCAACACTAAAATAACTTCTTTACAGTTTCTTACTTTTTCATTGTAAAGATTTCTATTTGCTCGTAACATGTGAATGCTTCAACAAAAACAAAAGTAAATTCACTTGCAGTAGATTTTGACATTCACCATTTATTTAATTTTCCTCTTCTTCTTGGAGCTATACAATCATGATGTCCCAGGAAAATGGTTATTTAGTTGTTGAGGGTGTGATTGGAGATGGAAGAGAATACTCTAGTTCAAACCTTTGTTGAACTTCTTAGCCCATATATCAAGTATTCAGCCAGAAGGAGCATCAAGAAAGAGGCAATCAAACAATGCTCTTGAGACACCTTACATTCACATCCTAGCACAACTCAGCTGCTACACTCTGAGATGCTCTGTAAAGAGGGACGCCATGATTTCAGCTTAAGCGCACCATGTGTGGAATTCATTAGCCTGTATCTGTCTGCCTTCATTCCCTGAAATTCATTATGCAGTAACATCAGTACTCGTCAACTATAAAGACACAAACACATAAAATGAAGACAAAAATTGTATATAAGTAGCATCCTGTTTTTAGTTTCTCTTTCTCTTTCTCTTTGTTTCTCAAGAAGTGCTGCATATTATTATAACATCCTTCCAGTGTTCTGTTCATACCAGTAGCAACTTAAGAAGATATAACACTAAGTCTTTATACAAATTTTTTCACGAGTATTTATAGGAGAGAGAAAAAAATGAGTTGGTCTAAAGTATACACAATAATCTATAAAACCTTTTGTATTTAGTTTTATTAAAAATTAATTTTAACTAGACAGAAAAACTTGTTTACTTTTCTATCTCCTTTAAGTATTTCTAAAGTTATCTAAATAAGGTGCTGAGTGAATTATTAGATCCAAGTGTTTATCCATGTCAAAATTCTCAAGTTTATTCAGAAATGTTGTAAGCTTCAGGTTGATGCAGGTCATAGCTATAAAACGCTCAACCAAACACATCTAAGTCTTCCACAGAATCACTTTGGATAGATTGCAAAACTTGGTAAAATAATATTCAACCAAAAAGAGAAAAAACAAATTGCTGATGAGTAACAGAAACACACCTGATATGTATTTCCTGTGTCCAACATCCCTCCAGTCTCACCATCTGAACTTGCCTTTTCCAGTTGCATTATCTGCATACTATCCACTGTCTTCCCATGAGGCTTCTTCGTCTTCGCATGTTTCTTCGCTTTCAACGCCTTCACAACCTCTGAAACCCAGAATCAGAAAAAACCATTTAGAGCACTAAACTAACTAAACAAACGCATACCCTTCATCGTACATTGACCACTACAGGTATGTTTAAAACTCAGCCAAACATCACATCAATTTAGCTTAAAAAAAAGAACTTTTAACAACCCAGTTCCAGAAACACAGAAGTTACTGCAACTGGCTCACCCTATACCTTGAGTAGTGACCAGCCTGTAAGCATGGCCAAGAGTTAGAGTCTCATTGGGGCGGAGCAGCTTCACTCGGGTAAAAAGCACTGTCTTCTGGTCCTGATTCTGTCCTTCTGGCACAGCCAATGGTATGATCAAAGACACATAATAACCAGGATTAGTCCTCATAACCTCACTTGCACTCACTGGCCAGTACAACCTCTCTATCTTCCCAGATGGGTGTTGGATCACAAGAGCTGCAGCATCCACAGCTTGGCAATTCCCCATCTCAATCAACAAAGAACCAAACTGAAGAATGTGTGAAGAAGAAAGTGTTCTGTAATGAAAACTGAAAAAAGGGTCTTTTTCTGCACAGCTCTATCCCTGCACCCCACAGCAGTTGTATACCACAGTGTTTCACTCTCAAATGGCCTTCCCAAGTCAATTTAAAGGCAAGTTGATATTAATGGGAGAGGAGCATGAGGAAAATTATTGTGGACTTTGGCATAATAATTATTATCGATGTAGTAAAATAATGTGACATTTAATATTTTATTTATTTTTATATATCTGGATATGACTGATCGGCACCGGCACGGGCCTCAGAAAAGGGTGGTAGTGCCACGTGGCGAGAGGAGAGAGCTTAGGATGTTGAGAGGGTCAAGGATCTATTTAAGGTATGGTTTTTGGTTTTTAGTGTAACATTTGGACTAAAAATAACATATTTAACCGCAAAGCGTGGGTTAATGAGATTGTTTTTGGTGTACACGAGACAACGACACTCACTTATTATTTTACTTGCTTCCCTCTTATTCTTTGTGAGGACACAAAAAAAATGTCTTTGCTATCTTCTGAAAAATAAAAAAACAACACTTCCCACCTTAATATCTCATATTTGTTAATTGTTGAATATCACAAATAAAACTTAGAGGTGCCAATATTAATTCGGATGAGTGTAATAAATTATAGAAAGTTCTTTAATTATTTTAAATGTCAGAAGTATTTATTTTTGTAAATATACATTAATTGTGCGTGCTTAGATTAATGGGTGTGGAGGGGGGAAGAAAGTACCATTATTTTGCGTACAGTATATAATATGAAAGCACATAGATAGAGGAACTGTTGTTGATTGGTTTTGAAGTGCGGTGGCAGTTAAGTGACTTCAAAGGGATTTATTGCGTGGCTGGCATAGTACAGTGTTCAAGTTCTAAACTAGGACTATGTTCCCACTCTCTTTTCTTATCTAATCTCTTTCTTTTCGTTTCATCTAGTTTTTTTCTAAAATTTCAGTGCTGGAAATGATTCATTAATTCTAATATAAGCTGAGTTTTATCTCAAAACAATTGAGACTTTTGGTGATATGTATATTTTATTGGGTTGGTGCTGTTCAATAATGTTTAGAAGTTGAAAAAAAAAACGTTAAATATGTTTTTATTTTTTAAATTTGGACGTAAAATTGAAATTTGTTTTTACATGAAAGTTTGATATATTTTGGTTCTCAAATTTTAAAAATGTATAGATGTAGTTCTCTTAACTGAATTACATTAAATTATTTTAACATGTTAAATGCATTTTAAGATGTCATTTGAGTTTGTTTACACTATTTTGACACGTTCTAGCTTAAATGTTAGTTTAAAACATCATTTAACAAGTCTAAAAGAATTAATGTCATTAGGTTAAAAAATTTATATCCATTCATTTTTAAAGTTTGGAATCAAAATGTATCAAAGTTTAAGAGATAGATGAATTTCAATTTCACATATAAATTTATGAACTAAAAAATACTTAAAAAAATGAAGAGCGATTAAAATCTTTTCAAATACTACAACTAGTTTAGACAATTCAAGAATGTTTCAATTACATAAACAATATTAGGTGAAACTTATAATTCAAAAACACAATCCTCTAACAATGATATGTAAAGGTAGAAAAAAAATCTATTATTCAAGCCATAGTAATTTAAATTTATATTATTTTAAGTTTATTTAAATGAAGTTATCTTACATTTAAATTTATACTTTTTAATTTTAAATTAATCCACTTAATTAGATTCAGTTTGGATTTCAATCGGATCAAATCTAAATTAGATCACATTTTAGATTTTGAAAATCTAAAATCAAGGCATTTTTAAGTTGAGTCAAAACATCAAAGAACCATGTCAACCCAATCTAGGTTTAAGATTTAGCCAAGTCAAATTAGATTGAAGGTCAAACCATGTCAACCTGGACAGAGTTGACTCGACCCAAGGTGAAGTTCATGCCATGTCAACATAGGCAGAGCTCAATTCGCCCATATCGTAGGTCGAGGCAAGTCGTCAAGATCAAAGGTCAAGGTGAGTCGATCGGGATTAAAGGTCTACCTAAGATGACTGAGGTCGAACATCGACTTGAGTTGGTATAGGTCGAAAGTCGAGTTGTGTTAATCTGGGTCGAAGGTTGAGCCTTGTCGGCTTGGGCTAAAGGTTTAGCTGCGCCACCCCCGGTTCGAAGGTCGACTCTAGTCGGCTGGGATCAAAGGTTGAGCCAAGTCAGTCCAAGCCGAAGGTCGATCCGACTTGGCTAAGGTTGAACGTCGATCTAAGTAGGCTTTGGCTGAAAGTTAAGTTGAGTTCACCTAAGTCAAAGGTCAAGCCAAGTTTATCCAAACTGAAGGTCGACTTAAGTTAACCCAGATAGAAGGTTGATCAAAGGTCAACTTGAGTGGGCTAGAGTCAAACCCAAGTTGACCCAAACCAAAGGTTGACTCGAGTTTACCCAAGCTAAATGGTCGAGTCACGTCATCTTAGGGCAAGGTCTAGTCTCGTTTAGGCCTCCCAAACCCAAGGTTAAGATGAGTTTGCACGATCCTTGGTCATCCCTAATCGGATCAGTCCAGACTAGGATAAAGTCAAGTCGCATGAGTTTATATAGATAAAGTCAAGACAGTCCAGGACCAAGTTAAGTCTAATATTTTCTAACTGAAATTAAGGTAAGAGAACTCAAATTAAAGTCGAGTGACCCTATAAAACCACTTACTAGTAGTCAGATTACTGAGTAGTCGTACAACTATGCCAAAATTGTCATGGTAGTATAATTAATTGTACATATTTTTTACATATTAAATCACGTGGGATTAGGGGGTTTTCATCTTTATATTGTCTAATAAGGAAAGACTTAAAAGCCTCTTAGTCTAGCGTATTTATTTTATTTCCGTTTTTACCAAAGAAAAAAAAAATGAGAAAAGAGCTTGTTAGTTTTTTCAAATCTAATGAACATAAACATTCTTCCTCTCCAACACAATATAGTCTTCTTTGCGCACCTCAACTTTCCAGAAAAGGGAGAAACAACTCAGAAAATCATAAATCCATTAAATCTTAAAGAACATTGCTGCATATACCTCTATGAAAAGGTTATTTAAATTGTAAGATTTTTTTTTTATGAAACTAACTTGGTAATCTGTAGAGAGGGAAATTATAATCATCCAATTTAAACTTTTACATGTCATTCTTTATATATAAACTGCACCTAAATCATTGTTATATAGTAGCATTATTACTTGTATTGCGTACAAATATTGTCTAAAACACTTAATCATTAAACCTTTTATAATTATTCTACTTTTGACATAAATGTTAGTATGATTTCTCAATTCCTGAAAAAGTTTGTAATACTAATACATGATAATGGCTATACGAGTATATATCATTGCATTATAAAAATAGAACAATTGTTATAGATATATGCTTAAATGACATTTTTTATTTCCACCTTGAAGCCATTTTCTAGCTTTATACAATTGATTTATTGGCTGAAAAACATTTTTATAGGTTGCTGCACCTGGTAATCAATTAGAGGATTTGGTAATCAATTACTTGATATATGCTATTATGAGCAATGAATTAATCATGCATGCCAATCGATTACTAGCTTAATAAAGCTTTGGTGACATATTAACGTGGACTATAATAGTGGATTAGCACTCTCATTTCCAAATAAAACAAATTAAAAGGAGGCGTAAATCAATCACCATGTTTATCGTGAATTTATTAGTAAAATTGGAATAAAGTCAAATAAGAAAAAACAAAACTAGCAAACTTTATGCAATATTAGAACCTATAGCAAATTAATACCATTTAAAGTATTAATCATCCGTAAATCTAATGAACGGAAAATAAAAGTAATTTAAAAAGGATTATACGTTTTAATGTCTTAAATTGCCGTGTTTAAAGCCAAAGTCTCAAAGGAGTTTAAAATATATAAATAAATAAATAAATAATGCAAACACCTTATATATAACACAATGTTTATTAAAACCAAATCTTAGTTCCAACACAATACTCGTTAAGAGCTACTACAAAATTGTTTTCCTACAAGATTTATACAAAATTGTGGTGATTATATTGCTTAGTGCTAATCAATTACCATGCACTCAAGGTATTATCTTTTGAAAAACTCAAGAGCTAATAATGGATTACTGTAATAATGTGTTTTCATGTAACTTATAAGATATTTGATTAATTTATAAATATTTGAACAAAACAAAAATGTTTGGTAAATAAGTTTATTTCACTAATTTATATAATTTTCTTTAAAATAACTAGTTTACAGATTATTATTATTATCTTTTCATTTTTACCTTCATAATCCATTAACTTTCTCATTCATTGACTTGTTTAATATTATACTGTTTTTTTTGTTTAATATTATTTTATGTATTTATATTTATCAACGGGGGTTGTAACTCGATCAGCAAGCAAACTCAACCATTTTCAGCAACTAACTCTCGACAAAAAATCATGCTGAACTTTAAACTAAAACGTTCAACTAGTTTATTTATTTATTTTCAAACATTAGCAAGAAAAATAGTTATCATGCTTCTAGTAATCAATTAACCATCATAACTAATTGATTACCTCCATACATAATGGTTTGTTTTGAGAACATTAAGGTGGTTTATGTGTTCACACCTTTAAGTAATCAATTACAAATTTACCAAATAAAAGTAATCAAATATTTAATCCAATGATAATCTTGACAACCTTATTAAACACTTGGTGTTAATGCTATAATCCTGTTCATTCCAAGGTTGTGGTAATTACTACTTTGCACGTGACCGAGTTGATTAATTTACTATGTTCATTTTTTTTTTCACTTAAATGTTTAGGGTTTAGGATAAATTAGCATGGAATCGGTGATAACCATTGACTTAAGACTATTTCAGTCAAATTTAGTTATATTATATTTAATTAAATTTGTGTACATTCAGACCGATTTAAAATATATTCATTTTTTATATATAGCTTTTTTATTTTATGTGTTGGTGTGTGGGAACGGGTTATTGTACTAACAAATTCATCAAGCAACTCTCACACGCTCACTTATAAGACTTTTATTAGTGTGTGAAAATGGTTTGAACCATATCATTGAATGGTCACCACTAAGACACTCATGTTTGAAAGGGGAAACGGGTATTCTAATATGGAGAAACTCACACTTGAGAAGGAGATTGTTTGAAATTTAAGGAGGGTTAGAAATTACTCATGGGATAAAAATTAGGAGTGGCAAAATAGCCAACCCGACCCGTTTTGACCCGACCCACTACTGACCCACTAAAAACGGGCCAGTCTGGACTAGCTCGATTGAATGAATGGGTTAAAAATAAAAACCCATCCCGTGAGCATGTTGGTGGACTAGCCCAACAATTTTTTTTATTTTATTTTTGTAGTTTTGGGCTTGAACTTACAGTTTTAACCAACGTAAAACAAAATCATAATTCTTAAATATAATAACACCCTAGGAGAAATAAAATTACAGGGGGAAAGATGGTGTCAACAACACATTTTAGTCGTAAGACTCGTGGAATTTAACTAATTAATTAATAAATGCGGGTAGTGGAAGCCTTTATAACATTAAACATTGATTGATGTGATGTGAAAAAGTACTACTTAAGTGGTTGAGAGTATTTAATTATGTGAAAGGACTTGGGTTCAAGTCCTATGTATGTAAATTGTGGGTTATTTAATTATTATTGTTTTTAATAATATGATTGAGCATGATGAATGATGAGAAAACTATATAATTATAATAATTATCACAAAACATGAATTGGTTGAATGGTTGTACATTGATTTGGCATTGGTATGGTTATGGGTTCAAACCTTGGTGAACCTAAATTAAACATTTTTTTTGCCAAAATTTCCTTTGGCATGTAGGTGAAAGGGCATGGAAACCCTAGATGACTAGGGAGCAGCAAAGGGTGGCTGAAAAATAGACCATAAAGGACCATTGAATGGTAATTAACATTACCATTAAGCCTATTCTCGTTTTTGGTAATTAACCTAGCATTAAGGCGGCTGTGATTGTACTCAGGAAACAGAGCACGAAATTTGAGAGTTTGGTGAGGATTGAGTGAGGAAAGGAGTTGCGTTGAGAAAGAGTCAAAAGGAAGATCATTGGTGATCAAGGGGGAACTCACAACAATTCCAAAATAAGCTAAGGAAACCAGGTTATAAGAGTTTTACACGTTAACTTTTTACGTTTAAGCACGAACTGTATGTTGTATGGTATAAAATGCATGAATGTTTCCTTTATTCGTTGAATTTTCAAGTTTCTAGAAATTTTTCAGAAATCGCCTGGCGGACGATGAACTGCCATCAGGCGACTCATCCTTGTGTTTGCTTGTTTTGGGTTCCTGAAGAGGAACTGCCTGATGGCACATCCCTGGCTGCCAGGTGACACATGCTGGAAAACTCTGTTTCTAGATTCTATGTGAATTTCCTGGCGGGGATGAACACCCGTCAGGCGACGTGAGTCAATTTGACTCGAGATTGATATTTTAGGCATTTTGGGATGATTTTGATCAGAGAAAAAGCAAGCATGAGTTGTCAAGGAATGATATTACGTGGTACTTCATTGAATTTAGTATAATGGAGGGATTAATTTGATGGAACAGTGCGAATAAGATTCTAAGATTTTGAAATTTGGGGATTTGAGATTGGTGAGGAATTGAGACGCGAATTACATTGAGAAACGTTAGGATCACATTTAAGTTGGTATTACCTAGCCTAAAAATGAGCATTTGCCGTTGAATTACGGTGGGGAACCAAGAAACTCATTCTGGAGAATTGGGAATCTGATTGGCGTTGTACAAGGTGAAGTTCTGGAAATTCCAGAAATTATGCATCGCCTGGCGGCTAGCTACGTGCCGCCAAGCACTATGACAGCAAGGGTGGATATGTTGGTGTTGTGAGGTGCAGACGGAAGGATAGGGTTCTGCTGGAACCCATTTCCTTTAGTTAATTGGAATCGTGATCTTGTATGAGAAATTAGGGTGACAAAATTTACAAGAGAGTAAACTAGGAATTGATTTTGGTGGGACTTGGCAATTGGAAGGATAGTTGAAAGCAGGATGGCTTAGGACTTGGTGATGTTAAGAAACTGTATGGATTGTTTCATATAGGAGTAACTGTGGAGGACTGAGGATGAAGTGGTATTAGTTTTAAGGAAAAATACTGAGATCGAGAGAAAGATGATACTTTTGGTAGTGAAATGGGTACTTTAGTATAAATCAGTAAACCATGAAAGAGTAATTAGAATTAACTCAATGGGAATGAGTGAATAAGAGTTAGCAGGCAATGATGTGACAATGAGTGCAATATATGGACTAGGGAGTGTTGAATAGAGGAGAAATGGATACTCTAGAGACGATCCACTACATGATTGAATGACAGCAACTGAAGGAAGTGCAGAAAAACCAGAACATTGGTTGTCTTGGAGTGGCGCCTGGTGGCGGGGTTTGACCCGCCAGGCGATAAGTAGTGCTCAGAGGGTCTGGAATGTCCCGAAGCGCCTGGCGATGAGACTGTTCCACTAGGCGATGGCTGTAGCATCAGTAGGCACTGGAACATGTGCGACTGACGGTGGGGGCTAGTCCCGCCAGGCGGTGTCTGCAGCTTTGACATCTTTTGAGGTGCTTTGCACCTGGCGGTACATGTCCCCTGCCAGGCGATCTGGAAGTGGACAACGCCTGGTGGTACGTGTCCCCCGCAAGGCAATTTTGCTGCAACAGCCTTGGGTTGCTGGTTCTGCATGTGTGATCTATAAGGCTTTTAGGATACTTTAAAGGTCGGCTTGTTGGTGGTCCTTGAGTTGAGCTCGGAACGTATCCCTTGAGTTGAGCTCGGAATGGCATCCCTCGAGTTGGGCTCGGGATGGGGGATGAACACGAGGAACCCTTGAGTTGAGCTCAGGTTTGCGAGTGTTGCCAATGTGAGTGTGCTGGTTGTGGCCAGTACGGATGGGTCCAGATAGATTGCCCTCCTCAGTAGAAGACGTAGAACACGATTAACATGGTGGTGGCCATGTGATGTGATATCAAAGGATGGAATTCCTTTGGTGTGATTGTGTGATTTGTATAATTGTGCCACATATATATATATATATATATATGTGTGTGTGTGTGTGTGTGTGTGTGTCTTTTTTGTTAGCTCACCCTATTTGCTTGTGTTTGGCGATGATCGTGTACGCGGTACACGGGAGCAGATGATGTTGTAGGTGGATCTGGTGAGACTTAGCAGCGGAGCGGGGAAACCTCATAGGAACAATTTTATTGAGTTTTTATCACTGATGGTTTTGGAAAAAAAGTTGTAAATTGTTATGAGACTGTTTTGGTATTTTATTGAATTTTGAGAAATTTAAATTTAAAGTTATCTTTATTATGAAATAAATTATTTGAAATTTCCTGCGTTTTTGGGAAATGGATTTATAATTAATGAGATTTTATTTTCTTATTTTATTTTATTATTTAAACCCGTAATATCCAGACGAGATGTTACACAAGTGGCTCTGGTAACAAACAATGTGGTGGTGTTCGCTCGTTTGACGATCTAGGCACGATTGTGGTGGCTCCAACGTGAAACCCTCACGCAAGGAGGGACAAGGGGCAATGTCGGTGACTCTAGGCAATTTCAATGACATTTCAAGCCAACAACTTTCTCATTTGTAGGCGACGAGATTGGAGGTGCCTCATGGTGAGATTGGAGGTACCTCATGGCGAGATCGAAGGTGCTCGTTGGAGAAAGAAAGTAGATCGATGAGAGACTCGTGGAATTGGGAGAAGAGTAACGCATGAAAGAAGCAACCTTCACTCTCGCTCTTAGATCTCACTCAGCCTCACTTTTGCTCTCATATCTCGCTCTCGTTGCTCGACCTAACTCCACCATTGTTGGTGCGTGTGTGAGTGAACAAATTGTGGGATCTAGCTCCATTTGCTGGTGTGTGGTGTGTGTAGTTTGGTGGGTGAACAAAACACTCATACGTATATGGGCTGATGGGATAGTTCGTCTCATCTCGTCTGGGATTGTTGGGTTCAAATATCAAACCCAACCTGCATTTTTTCTATTAAATTGGCGAATCGGCCCGTTGAGTTCGCTCATTTTGTTATCCCTAATAAAAATAAGTAAAATGAATAATTTATAAATAAAAGGACCAAGAAAAATAATACTACAACATTTTTAATACTTTCTTTGTATTAACATAATAATTAGAAAATAAAAAAGAAAATATATGAAAGTATGTGAAATTGACTTGTGAATCCACATCTATTAATGGAATAGAGTATATTTAGGCATCCTTAGAACCCTATCAAGTTAACCATAAAAACCGTTGGGAGGATTAAATAATTTATTCAACCTACGGATGAATCATTGCCCTCATTATCTGTGATACATATGTGGCTTGAAATTGTTGTCTTTGATTTTCAATTAAACATGTTGCATGTGAGGTATTGCTATGCTTTGACTCAAATATTAAATGAGGAATGAAGAATTGTATAATGGGGCTACCAAATTTTAGTTTTGTATCTCTTGTAGATTGGATTTTAAATATTTTCCCTTTAATTTCAAACATTGCCACCTAACATTGGACTCAAAGGGTCGTCAATGACTACTCATTTTTGTTGTTTGTTAAAATCAAGATCTCACACTTGCTTCCTCCTCCACATCATTTCACTATAATGGTCAAAGAAATTAATTTAGCATCTTTCGTTCACTTATTGTGAGAATCTGACACTTCTAACTATTTCAATTAAAATTGCGTGCATTCAATTTATGTGTCATCAATTGTCAATTCAGATCATAATCAAATGTCTATTTTTTTTTTCTTTTAACACAAGTTGTTTATATTGAAACTTATGATTTCGTGATAGGGTTTTTCTTTGTTCATTAATATGAAATCAGATTATGTACATGTATTTGGTGCACTATAGCTAGGACAAATACATTATAATGCAAATATTTGTATTCTTTAGATCAACCATTTTTAATTCTTACTCTACCCTTTCATTTATACCTTCTTTTTCTCCTTTTAAACCTTTTGTTTTTACTTTTCACCATCCATTTTCTTCTTTATTCTTCATTGAAACACCTCATTCCTCTACTTATTTTCACATTTTCCTCTTATAATTAATATTTTTATAAATATACCAAGCTTGTAAAGTGATAAAGTAGATTATTAAGTTTAAATATGAAATCCGAAGAACTAATGTAGTTATTGAGTTGAAGATGTTTGTTTATAAATTTAAGTTTTTACAAAATTAAATATTTAAAAATAGTCAAAAAAATAGAGAAATAAAGATAACGATGAAGATAAAAATAATAAGTAGAAAAAAGATAAAAAAAAATTAAATTATTAGTGGAAGCGGTTGTTTGAAAAATTCTCACGAATTAAATGATGTGATGTGACAAACTATGATCTGAAAATGACGGAGTTTGATTTCATATAATAACAACCCTTTGAAAATAATTTCAAAATACGCGTATATTATTAAATTTAAATCATATCATCAATTCATTAAATTATTCAAATATTAACTATTTAACCAATTGAACATAAACTGATGTATTGTAATGTAAATTTTTTTGCAATTCTAATCAATCAATAAAAAATGTCGATCAAGAGCTTTGAAAAATGCATAATTAAAATCAATTTATTCCTAGTATTTACCAAGTAGGTAGTCCTCCCAACATTTTAGGTTTAACATTTTTTTTTGAATAATTAATTTCCAATTAAACAACAAAAGGTGGTCAAACTAATATAAACGTTAAACATAAAAGATGAATAATATAATTGAAATAAATTTTTTATAAATTAAAAATCAACACGAGTTTAGGTCTTACTAAATTCAACCTTAACAAAAAGGAAATATTAACAATCACATGTGAGAGCAACTTTGAATAAGTGAAGTCAATTTATGATAAATTTTTGGAAAGATTATTTTTCGATGCTCCTATTCTAAATTTATTACGCTCATCAAAGTCTTTGTAAAATCCTTTGATATTTATTTATAAGAATTCTATTAGGTCCTATATGTATATATTTCTTTTTTTTATCGAAATCCTTACTCAAGTGACTAATATGTCTAGTTTAAGTAAGGTTGACATGAATTTGCTTTGTTAGAAAGCAAACAATTCTTTTACAAACAACAATAATATAAAATAAAAATTGTTGATGAGAAAATATTAGAAAAAATCTGAAACACACAAATTTTTATCCTTAGAAAGAAAACATTTCCACTGAAAAAACTTTTTTTAAATAATATTATTTTAAGACAAGATTATTACATAACAATTTTTATATAACCGTGTAAACAATTTGTATTATCTATAAATATATATTATTTTAAGAAATAAAAGCAAATATAGATTTCAAAATTTAATTTCATTACACGATTGAGTAATAAGAAATAAAAAAAAGATAGAATAAAAAAATAAAAAATTGTGTATAAAAAAAATTAATATCTTAAGTATAAGTTACTTTTGTCAAATATTTTTTGTTGTATTTGTCTACTCGTGTGTGTGTATATATATATATATATATATATATATATATATATAATATGATAATTGTAAGTCTCTTTTTTTCAGTTTATAACTTGTTAGGTTTGGTCGTTCGTAGGCCCAAGGCCAGCCTAGTAAGGGACTCCAATACCCCTTCAAGCTCCCTCATTCTCCCCTTGTTTGCTTTTCAGAAACAGTTCTTTCCTCTCCCCCTCTTGTCTCCTGCAAGGTGTTCCGTTAGGACACAAAGTTCGTCCATCTCCGAGGTAACGAAACTCATTCTATTTCCAAGTAACTTGAGCCTTAGAGTTTCTGGTTCGTTTCTTCCCCGTTTTCTCACTGTTTGAGCACGTTGGTCAAGTTAGGATTCAATTTCCTAACCTCGTTTTGTATGGGTCTTCATGTTTCAGCTCTCTAGTATAGTTCTTGGAGCTGTGGTACTTTCAGTTGCGGGTCTGTTGCATTTGATAGCACCTAAGCAAGGTAAGGGAAGCTAGGTTTTTCCCTTTTTTTGCTTCTTTTGAGTCTGTTGCTTGTTCCACTGCTGTTTTATGCATAAAAATTGATTGGAAGACTGTTGTGCGTGTATGGGACTGGACTGTGTTAATTGTTGGAGTGTTTCTGATGTTGCATGCGTGGAACAGTGGGGGAGAACTGATATTCTCGCCCAAGCGAGTTCGTCTCACCATGGAGAGAATACCAGAGTCTCGCCCAGGGTTCTGCCTCGAGCACTCGCCCAGGCGAGGGGCTGCGTCTTTGAGCGACAGGCCAGCTCGCTCAGGTGAGACAACCTCGCCTAAGCGAGAGCTCGCGAAATCTTTTGGGACCCTCTGTTGCAGGCTTGCCTAAGCGAGAGTCCGTCGCCTGAGCGAGACAACTTCTCTCGTCTAGGCGAGGACTCCTTGCTTGAGCGAGAACCGGCGCATGGGTGCTTGGTTCTATGTTCAGCTTTGGTTTGGGTTATTATTGTTTGAACTATTCCCTTTAAAGCTTAAAGTATGTGACAAAACATGAATTACTTGGTTCTGTGAACTGTGATGGGTATGTTAGCATGAGTAACACATGGATTTTTGCTTGGTTGGTTGAGAACTTGCATGAGAATTGGATGTTGAGATAACAAGTGGTGGTTATGGTATGAGGAACATGAATATGGTGTGAGATAGACGTAATTCCATGAGTCTCGTGGGGAGATCTCATGGTGGTGTGTAGTGTATATATTAGGATAAAGATTCAAGTAAGGATCACATCCCAAAACTCTAAGGGGTCAATGAGTCTCATGTAAAGCAAACCGATCCAAGTGGTGAGAGTAGCTGGAGGCCCTAGTCTCTGGCAGGATAATGGCCTTAGACGCTTAAAGGCTAACCTTATGTGTGGTAGGGTGAAGCCCATTGGCAATGGCTCTACAGAGCAGTAGAGGCCACCACAAGTGCAAGCGTCCGGTGAATCCGATCTTAATATATTTTATCCGGATAATTGAGTCATAGAGTCCTGCTTGTGTGCTATATCATGATTGCTTGTGCCTACTGTGCTTTATACTTGGAACTGCCTTAAGTACTTGCTGCAATAATATGTTCAAATGATTTTACACTAGCTTACCCTTTCATTTCGTGTTTGTGCTTGTTTTATTTTTCATTTGCGATGATCACCTTTTGGTGGGAGCAGATGAGAGAAACGTTCAAGGTGGGTCTGGTGGTAGTAGTGGTGCAGCTTAGAGTATCTTGTTCTAGGTGGCTCTTAGGAGCAGTTTCAAGGCCATGGGGCCTTTTGTAATAGTTGTCTTAGTGACAAGCCCTTTTGCAAACTCTTTTACTGTCAGCTTTTATGTTAATTCCTGGCATTATCTTTTGGTTCCTTAGTATTTCAAGTACCTTTATGGATGACTATAATAGTGCATTCTTGGTTTATGATGTTTATTTGATTGCTCTTTCAATATTCTAATCATGCGATGTTTTTATTTAGTGGATTCATTCTATTGAAACGAGATGTCACAATAATATAAATATATTAGTAGTAAACTTTAAGATAATTAGTGTTAATTTTTTTTCCAGTCTTATTAAAATCACAAGCTCTGAAGTTGAACATTTTCAATGAATATCAAATAAAATTTATAACATTATGTAATATGATTTTTTTTATTATAAATGTGTTTTTTAAACCTTTAAAATTAACTATTAAATACAATCTTTTAATTTATTTGTTATAATTATAATTATTGAAAATTTTATACAAAATTCTTTGTATATATGACTCATGCTAAATTTTTTATTAAATAATATCAATTCAATTTTTACATGATAAAAATATGAAGAATATTCAACCACAAGAATATTTATATAATAACGTGATAAATATAATTTTTTATTGATAATATTTTGTAAGATAAAATTATTAAATGATTTGTTTTATACAAGAATGTAAATAATTTATATTATTAATAAATATACATTATTTTTCAAATAATATCATTTTACGAAATAAAATTAAAATATATTTTTTAAATTGAGTTTTATTAAATGATTAAGTAAGTAGAAATCCTATAGAGATAAAAATAAAAATAAAAAAACACAATATAAAAAAGTTAATACTTACAATATAAGTTATTCTTTAATAAATGATCAAGTAATTATAAATTATAAAAAGATAAAATTAGGAATTAAAAAATAGTATGAAAAAGAAATTAATATTTTAAATATAAATGATTCCTTAATAATAAATATATTGAAAATGAGTTAGAAAAAACTTTTAATGATAATTCAAATATGATTAAAGGCATTAAAAAACTATTTATTTATTTATTTTAAAAATAAGCTAATTTTAAAAAAAAAATTAAGGATTACATCATGGAATAAATTTATTTAAAAGAATCTAACTTTAGGTGTAATTGACATTTTAGATATGATGATTTTAGATGACATGACGATTTTAAATTTGAGAATCTATTAGTTTTATTTAAGAAGTATAATTTATTAGATGGTAAATTATAGAGTTTAAATATACTTCTATTTTGATGGTAGATCAGTTGAAAACCTGATCTACCATCAAAATAGAAGTATATTTAAACTCTATAGTTACTCTTCAAAGAGACAATTTTAATTTTTTTAATGATAAGTATAAACAATTTGTATTATTTAAAAATATATATTATTTTTCTAAATTATATTACTTTAAGAAATAAAAGTAGATTATATTTTTCTAAATATAATTTTATTAAATGATTAAGTGGTTAGAAATCTTAAAAGGATAAAATTAAAAATGAAAAATAGTATAAAAAATTAATACTTTAAATATAAATTACTCTTTAATAATTTATTAAATGACCAAGTAATTACAAATTATAAAATGATAAAATTAAGAATGAAAAAAAATAATATATAAAAGAGAAGAGTTAAAAATTTGTCTTTATCTTAAACTTTAATACATTTTGGTCCTTAAATTTAAAAAATGAATGAATATAATCATTTTAACCTATTTGCGTTGATCTTTATGTGATTGTTAAATTGTGTGTGTTAATTATGTTCTAGATTGACATTTGAGCTTAAATGCTTAAATGTGTGAAACGATATAAATAACTCTAATGTTATCCTAGAACAGTTTAACACGTAAAAAAAATCAGGGTTAATTATGTTTTTCGTCCCTCTACTATTATCATTTTTTTGGAAATGGTCCCTCCTGCAAACGTTAAACCATTTTGGTCCTCATGATTTTGAAACTAATGATTTTAGTCCCTAATTTGTGAACAACATTAAGTCTGTGACTGCGTGGCAAACGACGTTCTAGCTAGGCTCGTCATTTGACAACACGTGGTTATTAAGATGCATACACATGTTAAATGAAATAATTTTTTTCTTTATTTATTTAATTCATTTAATTAATATTATATAATATATTAATAACAAGATTTTAATAAATACCCATTGATTTCAAATAATATATTATGTACACGAATTTTATTTTACCTTTTGCTGATCTGAAATAAATATCCATCTTTGGTTTGAATATCTCCAATGTCCTCTAACAATAATGTTAGGAACCACCTCCAAGGACCATTTTTTGGATATTCGAACATCATCAATAATTTCATTGGTTGTCATTCTCCCAACATTCCTAAATTTATCAACTACAATTTTGGAAACTCATTCCTTGTTTGCATTCTTGTTAACAAAAACTCTGCCACAATTATGGGTATCAAACAAGGTCTTGACCCGAAAAGTCTGACTTCCTCCAACTTTGCTGCATAAAATAAGAAATTCACACTTCCTCTTGCAAATTGCCCTTACTCGGACATCATCATTCTTGATAAATTTAACCTCTCTGCCATTCAACACATAATGCTCCATCAGAGCTTGCTTGAACTATTTCAAGGAACAAAACTCAATCCCAAGTCTAAATTTGAATTCCTTGCACATCTCTTCGCCCCTGAATATTGGGTATTTGCTCCCACCCTCCCCATCAACAATATCCACATAACTATCTAGCTCATTAGGTTGTAGTTGACATCTATTTCATGATTATAAGTACTTTGTTGTGTGGTAGAAGTACCCAGACCTTCACTTTGTTTGCCTCAGCAGTACCCAAACCTTCCTTTCTTGACTTCTTCCTTCCAGTCTTGTTTGAATTTTTTTCCACCTGTCTAAAACTTGAGAAAAATTCCTGCGTGAAGTATTTTGCATCCCAAAACAATCATCATCATCTCTGGATCTTTCATCCTCACTCTCATCCAGTTCATCAGGTTCATCATCACCTGAAAGAACACTAGATTCATCACTAGATTCAGCATCACCATTAGCCATGTCTTCTGTATTTTGCACCTCCTGAAAAACATCACCACCCCCTCTACTTCATTTGTCACACCGAAATCAGCACCAACGTTTACCTCTTCTTCATTTACCCCACCACCATTAACAACTGCATTTGCCTCTTCTTCATTTACCACACCACCATTAACAGCAACATTTGCCTCTTCTTCATTTACCCCACCACCATTGACATCAACATTTGTCTTTTCTTCATTTATCACACCACCATTAACAACATCAATTGCTTCTTCTTCATTTACCCCAATACCATTAACTAGGAGTGAGCGGCGGTCGGGTTGGATCGGGTTCGGGTTCAATATGCTCAATCTAGCATAACCCAAATTTAATATTTTAAAATCCAATCTGACCATTTTAGTTGTCGGGTTATTTGGATATGGATAATATCGGTTACGGTTAAATAAGATCGGGTTGTTCAGATATAATTTTAATTTGAATAAATAATAAAAAAATTATTGAATTTAAATAAATATGTTAACTGAATTTATAAAATTTAATAGATTTAGTAAGCAGTAGTTAAGAGTCACAACATTGGTTGCTGTGAGATGATGAACCAACTCCGCTTCCATCCATTGTGTTACCGTTAGATTCTGAAATTAATTGAAACAAAATATTATTAATATACACAACAACATAATTACAAAGGAAGTTTAGAGAACAAATAAATTAATACCATCAAATTGAGTTATAGTGGTCCTCAACCAATTTTGAGCACAGATAAGTGCCTCAACCATTGGTGGATTTAAAGAGCTTCTAAGAGTATCCAAAACCCTACCTCCAGTACTAAATGCACTCTCAGAGGCAATTGTAGAAATAGGGGTGGCCAACACATCTCTAACCATTCTTGATAAAATGGGAAACCGTGAAGAGTTTATTTTCCACCAAACCAAAATATCAAGTTGGTCATCACCATCGACAACAAATTCATTTAAATACCTCTCTAACTCATTCTTTCTATCTATGGTGTCCTTTTCTCTCAAATGCTTCTTAAAAGCATCAGCCCTGGCCAAATATACATGAATTTCAGGAATTGTTGATGCATGAAATTGATGTTCAAGTGGTTGCTCAGGTCTATGTTGTTCATCATGAAGTGATTTGTACCAATCATACATTTTCTTCAAACTGTCTTTTACACAGTTAGTTAATTCAACAACTTTGTTTGAATCATGTTTGTACATTTCTTGAAAATTCCAAATGACATACTCAAACTTGTATCGAGGATCAAAAATTACAACAAAATATAACAAGTGATTGATGTTGTCAACATTACCCCAATATTTGTGATACTTCAACCTCATGTCACAACTAGTAGGTGCTAATATACTATTCAGATTCATGGTTGTCTTGTCAAGTGCAAAATGAATAGTAGCCATTTGGTGAAACGCAATGTGTATACTCACATGCAATGATGTTGAGAAAGATTTAGTGTCTTCATAGAAAATTTTTAGAAACTTCACAAAATCTTGGGCATGTTTCCAATCACTAGGAGATGGGGGACCTTCATCACCAAAAAAAGCCATATAGCTAGAGTCTTCATTGTCAAGCTTTTCAAATGCAACTTGAAATTTGATTGCTGCATCTAACATCATATATGTGGAATTCCACCTTGTGGGAACATCAAGACACAACAATTTTTTGCATTCAATTTTCGAAAACTCTATGCACTCTCTAAACTTAGCCAATCTTTGTGGTGAAGACCTTACAAATCTTACAGCATTCCTAATACTTGTGATTGAATTGTGCAACTCTTTTAAGCCATCACTCACAACTAAGTTTAGTATATGAGCACAACACCTCATATGGAAAAATTGTCCATCCATTACTAATCCACCCATATTTTTCATCCTTTTTTTAAATATGTAACAACCACGTCATTAGATGATGCATTATCAACAGTGAGTGTTGACACATTCCTAATTTCCCATTCCCTTAAAATTTCTTCAACTTTCCTTCCAATGGTTTCCCCTTTATGATTAGGTATGACTGAAAAACTGATTATCCTTTTTTATACCTCCAATCATTGTCTATGAAATGTGCAGTGAGTGTTAAGTAGCCTAAGTTCTGAATTGATGTCCAACAATCGGTAGTGAGTGCTACTCTAACACAATTTGACTTAAAGAACTCCTTTAACCTAACTTTTTCATCCATATACAACTGAAAACAATCTCTAGCTATGGTGAATCTTGATGGGACAACAAACAAAGGTTGTAATTGTCTACACAATATCTTAAAACCCTCACCCTCCACCACCTTGAATGGTTGTTCATCCAATATAACAAACATAGCAATTGCCTTTCGACAAGCTTCAACATTATACTTTAGGGGTGTTGCAAGGAGACTGTTATTGTCACAACTTTTAAAGGTGAGAGTTGTTTGGTTGGGGTCATTAATGGCAGCAAATAGATATTTAGGACACAACCTTTTAAGGTGATTAAGAAGGTTAGATGTTCCATGTATCTTTGGATCACATCTAAATCGCTTACCACAATGATTACATGTTGCAATTGAATATGTGGATTCAAGAGATCTTGTGAAGTAGTCCCAAACAACAGAGGTTGTTTTCTTACCACTAGCATTTAGTTTTCTCTTTTTTGTATTTTGGGAATGAGGAACATCATGTTCCCCTCCTACAACTCCTACGGGTTCAGTTGTAGGGTTTGGTGGGTCAGATTGTTGTGAACTTGGAGGCAATTCTTGGCTATGTCTCTTCATTACAACTATAAAGAAAAAAAATCATAATCAATAACTACCAATCATATATGTGTAATTTATTTTAGGAGACACATATCAATTAGCAAAATAAAATCCAATCAAATAAGAACTACTGAATACAAATTATATGTCTCGGAATGAAAGCAAATTCCAAATCAGTCTTGTTTTATGAAATAAAAAAAAAGAAAAAAAACTTTAAGTAGTGAAACTAAATGTCTGGATAGTCCGATCAAGGATTCTCAAAACTCAAAAATAGTAAGAAAAGATAATTTTGTATTTGCTTGCGGACCCCAGTAGTAATAATATAGTATTATTATGTTTCAAATTGCTTGATTAATGGCTTTCTCGTGATTAAATGGCGTTCAATATTTGGTTCACAATAATCAAACACCTATATGTAAATCATGCATATATACATGAATATATATATATATTATATTCAATCAATTATAATAAAAAAAATATTTGACATTTTAAAAGAAACGAAAAAACCATTTAAAAACAGTAACGCATAACATTAAAACTTCTTAAAATAAATAATAACATCACATTAATTCCTAAAAATATTATTATTAAATATATCTAAACTTTCTTTTAAAACTATATACTTTTCACAATGATATTATCATGCAACCTATAATTTATTAAATAGAGATTTAAACTTTCTTAAATAAATAACTCTTAACATTATATTATCATT
>Ga0214545_1004724_pt1 | contig 25303 bp, 16 predicted proteins | sample CNSS4metaG_FD_160064 | JGI IMG/M metagenome (GOLD analysis project Ga0214545, IMG submission 160064) | Root nodule microbial communities from cowpea collected in UCLA plant growth center, Los Angeles, California, USA - CNSS4 | ecosystem: Host-associated > Plants > Roots > Nodule | place: USA... | reverse complement strand
TTCTTGAGGTACCTTAAAATACGGATGATGGCATTCCAATGTCCAAGACATGGAGTCTGCATAAACTGACTAACAACTCCAACTGCAAAAGATAGATCAGGCCTCATAATAGTGAGATAAATTAACTTTCCAACAAGCCTCTTATATCTCTCTGGATTAGAGAATAATTCGCCTTCTTCTGTTGTTAACTTCTGATTTGGGCCCATATAGGATTGTCTACTGGTCTGCAGTCAATCATGCCTGTTTCTTGTAATATATCAAGAGCATATTCCTTTGAGAGATTACAACTTCATCTTTTGACTGAGCTACTTCAATGTCCAAGAAGTATTTGAGGCTTCCAAGATCCTTGGTTTGAAAATGTCTACATAAGTGCTTCTTAAGTTGAGATATTCTAGCAGTATCATTTCCTGTAATGACAATATCATCAACATATACTATTTGGTAAAGACATTTCCCAAGAGAGGTATGTTTGTAAAAGACTGAGTGATCTGCCTCACTACGTCTTAACCCAAATTTCTGAACAATGGAGCTGAATTTTCCAAACCAAGCTCGTGGTGATTGTTTGAGGCCATATAAAGAGCGATGCAATTTGCATAGCGTACCCCGACTCCCCCTGAGAACAAACCAGGAGGTTGCTCAATGTAAACTTCGTCCTCAAGATCACCATGAAGGAATGCATTTTTGATATGCAATTGATGAAGCGGCCAATGACAAATTGCTGTCATTGCAAAGAAGAGGCGAATAGTAGTCATCTTGGCCACGAGAGAGAAAGTGTCACAATAATCAAGGCCATAAACTTGAGTGTACCCTTTTGCAACTAATCAGGCTTTGAGCCGATCAACATGACCATCAGGCCAACTTTAATTACATACACCCATCGACAACCAACAACCTTCTTGCCCGATGGAAGGGGCACGAGCTCCCAAGTATGACTGCTTTCAAGAGCCTGCATCTTTGCAATCATGGCTTGTCGTCATCCAAGATGATCAAGTGCTTCATTCACATTTTTGGGAATAACAACAGAGGACACTGAGGATAAAAGTGAACAATAAGAAGGCGATAATTTGTGATAGCTAAGAAAATTATAAATGGGATGTGGATTTCGAGAGGAACGAGTACCTTTTCTGAGAGCAATGGGCCAACCTGAATCACCTTCACCAGGATCGTGGTATCAAGAGACGAGGGAGAAGAATCTGAAGTAGGGGATTCACCATGTTCCTGGAAAACTGGACTATTCGTTAGCGTCCTATGTTGGAGAGAATCAATATGTGGAGATGATGGCTTAGGAGGACTTTGATCAAGACTTGGATTGACATAGACATTGGAAATATTGTACTCAGCCACGGGAATAGGAAGGACCTGCTGTATGACATGAACATCTTGAATAGATGGAGAGAAGTAAGGGGTCTGTTCAAAGAATGTAATATTGGCAAGCATGTAATATTTCTTGGTTTCGGGAGAGTAACATCGATACCCTTTTTGAAGTAGTGAATAGCCCAAGAAAACACATTTGAGAGAACGAGCATAAAGCTTGTCTAATCTTGGAGATGTGTCATGAACAAAACATACACAACCAAAAATTCTAGGAGAAGTGTGAAAGAGAAGATTATCTGGAAACAGAATGGAGAAAAGGACCTTATGATTGAGAGAGGAAGATGACATCCGATTAATGAGAAAACCTGCAGTTAAGATGTCATCTCCCCAGTGATGGACATGAACATTGGTACTAAGCAAAAGGGTACGAACAATTTCAACCAAGTGTCTATTTTTTCTTTCTGCTATACCATTTTGTTGTGGCATATGAGGACAAGTAGACTGATGTAGGATACCATGGGAACTCAAAACGTTAGAAAAAGTAGATGAAAAGTACTCTTTGGCATTGTCACTTCTTATGATTTTGATTACTTGACCAAATTGATTCTTGATTTCATTCAAAAAGGATGTGAAGATGGATAACAATTTAAAACGTTATTTCATAAGATAAACCCAAGTACATCTCGAATATTCATCAATGAAAGTAACAAAATACCTAAAGCCAAAAGATGAGACACGACTAGATCCCTAGATATCGGAATGGATGACAAAAAAACTAGAATTACACGTTGATTAAGACCTTTTAGGAAAGGTAGATCTAACATGTTTTCCTAGTTGCCCATCAGGAAACATTTTCTTTAGCTGGGACAGGTGAGGGTGGCCAAGCCGATCATGTAACATTTTAGGATTGGGAGCTGCAACACATGACACTCGTGGACGAGATCCAAAATGGTATAATCTGCCCGCTTCATATCCTTCTCCAATTTGTCTCCCCGAGCCACGTTCCTGTATAACAAAAGATTTGTTATTGAAGGTTACAAAGCAATTCAATGTTTTGGTTAACTGACTTAAGGAAATTAAATTGAAAGGACAATTAGGGACAAAAATGACAAATTTTAGATTTAAGGAGGGACATAGGATGGCTTGACCGACTCCCTTTGAGGATGTTTTAGAACCATTTGCAAGGGTTATAAAATGAGATTTTTCTTGAAATGAAATGGTTGGGAACAAGGAGGTATTACCAAAAATGTGGTCAAAAGCACTAGAGTCAATTACCCATGAATTGTGACCTTCCATGGATTGAGAGATGCAAGCAGTTGATGTACTTGGAGCTTAAGATGACTGTGCCAAGCTGTTGGACTTGAGTCGTAGGTACTCTTGATACTCGTCCTCAGTGAACTTGGAGTCAGTAGTATCTGCCTGGGAGACATTGGCTGTTTTGGCAGGAAAATCATGTAAGGTGTAGTAGTTTTCCTGCGTATGACCCATCCTTTTACAATATGTGCACTAAGGACGCCCGCGACTTCCACGTCCACCTCCTCTAGTTCCACATCCTCCTCTTCCTCGGGTGGCGACCATGACAGATGGTTCCACTACAGTAAAAGTTTCTAGAATTTGAGGAGTTGGAACACGTATCATGCGAGAGATCAAAGTGTCCATTGAAGGAACCTCGTGAGAGGTCAAAAGTTGATCTCTGATATGATTAAAGTCTAGATGTATAATGCAGAGGATCATCACCATATAGTACTTGTCAAGCTTTTTCTTCATTTCATCTAGAGAATCGACTTCCAAGAACATTCGAAGTTCTTCCACAGCAGATTGAGCGTTATTCATGAACGAGATCATATCATGGTTAGTCATTTTTAGAGATGCCAACTTGTTTGCTGAATCATAGAGGCGCTGGATATCATTTGCATAGATATTTTGAGCTCCCTTCCAAAATGAGTGGCATGTTTTGAAGGCTCGGAGGGGCATCAAAAGTCGTGGTTCTACCGACTACCACAATAGAGCACATAGTTAGAAATCTGCTTGTTTCCACTGTTAAGCTTTTTCCACAGCAGATTGAGTGTTATTCATGAACGAGATCATATCATGGTTAGTCATTTTTAGAGATGCCAACTTGTTCGCCGAATCATAGAGGCGCTGGATATCATTTGCATAGATATTTTGAGCTCTCTTCCAAAATGAGTGGCATGTTTTGAAGGCTCGGAGGGACATCAAAAGTCGTGGTTCCACCGACTGCCACAATAGAGCACATAGTTAGAAATCTGCTTGTTTCCACTGTTAAGCTTTTTCAGTAGGAACGTGATTGCCATCCTTTTTGAGGTGGCCGTGGTGTCCTTGACCAAGAAAACACATTTCCATGGCAGCCGACCAAGATAGATAATTTTGGTCATTCAGTTTCTCTGAAGTTATGTAAGGGCTTCCAGAAAATGAAATAGCACTTGCAGTGGCCATTTCAGATAAAGGAGATGAAATATAGTTGCACATGTGAAAAAAAAAGAGAAACCCTAAGCCCTAGGGTTATTTTCACAAGGGAGGCCTCAGGATCTCACTCAAACTAGCTTCTAGGGGGCTGAACAGATAGAGGAAGCTCCGGTGACCCCTACGGTGGAGACGCGATGAGGTTTCGACGGCGGGAAAGCGACGCATGAGTGTCACGCGCCTGGCTGCAGCGGACAGTGTAGCGGCGCGTGGAGGAGAGTTTGCCTTCGGCACCGGCGGGGTTGGCTGTCGCTCGAAGAGGCAATCCAGATCCAGTGGTTGCTGAACGAAACTGTGGCAGCGAATGGCGATGGACGGCGGCGAACAATGGTGGACAGGGGCAGACTAGAAGAAACCAGTGTTGGACAATGTTGGATAGTAGTGGGTAACTTCAGATATGACGAACCAAGCTAGACAACCGCGGATAGCGGTGACTAGTGGTGGAGAACTGCCACGTAGATTCTTTGTCAACTTTGTGCAACTTTGTCAAACAATCATTTTCGATATGGTTTTTCTATGACTAACAAGTTGTATATTTTTTAAAGAAGCCTATTCGCATTGTTAAAATACTTAAGGTACAATGATGTTACACGGTTTAGTAATTCAACACTTTATTTTTATTTATTTGGTTAAAGAATAATCATAAAGTTCATGTTTGATTTTGATAAGTTAATTAGAAGTTTATGGGTATTATTATATTAATTAATTAATAAAACTTGAATATTTTATGTATTGTTTTATTGTTAAAAGGTGGTATTTGCGTGAAAGTATTTGTAAAAGAATGATAAGTAAGATTTCTTTTTTCTGCGTAACTATATCGGAGGTGGACTTCGTCGTGGAAGCTCTTGAGAGAGTGGTGAAAAATGACACCTTTTTATTTCACCCATAAGGCTTTAGGGGAGTAGGGGAAGTGAAATATGTCTGTAAGACTTGTGGGAAGCAAGAAGGGAGGGCTTTCCTTGTAAAGCTCTTGGAAAGCTGGGGAAGGAGAATCCTGTCCGTAAGGCTTGTAAGAAACAGGAAAGGTGGTTATGTTCTGGTGGTGAACAAATGTTGGTAAGTTAGGTTCAAATGTTAGAGTGTTTGGTAACAATAATATTATAGTATGAACTTGTGGATAGGATGGTTATGGTTTTATGTGATTGCTTTGGTAAAGCTAACAAGTTAGTTGTTTGATGTTGATTATGTATGGGTAAGTATGAGATTGAAGTTTAATGTTTTTATGTTGATGTTTAATTTTAAATAGCTCACTCTTGATTTGTTTATGTATGATTGCAATGATTGTATTTTACATGAGAGCATATGTTAGTGCAAATGTTGACGAAGATGCACAATTATAAGGAAACATACCAGGGTTTTATTGGGAATTTTTTTGTAGGAACGTTATAGAATAATATGTTATGGGTTGTAATAAGACAAATATTTGGTTTATATCATGTTTATATTTGGAGAAAACTTTGGGATTAAGTTTGAGCAACAAAAGTTTCAATTAAGTTTAGTTTTATGCGATGTTATTGAAGTAACATTTTGAATTGGTTTTGTCATTTTGAAAATTGTAAGTGATACATCCTTGATGGGGTGTTACACTGTATATGAGACAACCACTCATCAGATATCGTTCTCTCTTATCCGTAATGAGGGATGTGCCTACATAAGACACTCTAACGTTCAAGTCAACCAAATGCTTCAGATCGTAATAAATGCTATAATAATGAACCTAATTAATGTATCACATAGAACGTGCTATTTATATTACTATTTATAGGTCCTTAACTAGATAGGCGTGAGCCACGTGACCTAATTACTTGTTAATCTTGTTTTGACCCTTTATTATTTTTAACTTAATCATAATTTATTGATATCAATAGTCTGGTTAGTACGACTCCTTCTTGACCGAATATGTTTAGGTCGAATATATGTTGGCTTAGGTGACTGAGATGTACTTCTGCATATACTATCAAAGGTATGCTTGGACATGAAATACCAATGGTACATAAGTATTAAAGGCAATGGTACATATAGTTTCTATGTGAGAAATGTTTTGTGTATGTTCTTTACTTTAATACACTTAAAATCGCAATAATTGGAGTGGTTACAATTGATAATTTTGTCTGATGCTTAAAAAATCTTAAAACAAAAATGTCATTGGTATTTCAAGCTGATTAAAGTTTATGATTTTTATATAATTAAGAAAACAATCACAATAATAGTAATTATTGAAGGTTCTTTTTTCTAAAATATTATTAATTTTTTAATATTATGAATATACTATATTTAAAAATGTTTATTAAATATATCATTTAAGGGAATCAAATCATTAAGTGTTTCAAGAAAATAATATTTATTTGGAGAAAAAATGAAATAGAAGTTTAGTATTTTATTGAAAATTGAAAACATTAATTTGGATGAAACAAGTATATTTCTTCAATATACACAAGAATGAAAATCCAACTTACATACTATTTAATATATATATATATATATATATATATATATATATATATATATATATCAGTTATTATTTTGTCACAGAAATCAATGTCTTTGAAGCCTCAATTTTATTTTAATTTTAAATCATTACAATACAAAGTGTTAAACTTTTGTAGGGCAGCAAACTACATACTTAAAACCCTAGCTTCCACACCACTGCTTTCCTCTAAAAACAAATTGTATCTAATCAACCCAGAATTTGTATCTTCCACAGTTACTCTTTTTTCGTCAAGAGAAAAACAAACAAAATAACTCAGTTTCAATTTTTCAACTTTTTGTCTGATCTACTTTCGCTTTTGATTTTCTCTTATTCCTTGTATGTGAAAACATGTCCACGGTTTACAAAAGCTTAATCGTAAACAATTGTCTTAACAAAACTTATTTTGGATTAACATTCATAGAAAAAATGTACTATCAAAATTCTGTAATGTTCAACTGTCGACCTACAAGCAATTATTCAAGATGAATTAAATACAAAAAAAAAAAACTAAGGGAAATAATATTATATATAAAAGTTATTACAATTTAAAGCAATAGTTGTTGATATGTTGCATACCTACAATTATGACCTTTCCCAAGAAAGTTAATATAGATATCGTGTCAGTGAAAGAAAGTGCCAAATTTGGCTTAGTTACAAAAAGAAAATGTTCAACTTTTATTTTCCAAGTCTCTGATGCGACGTCGTGTCCTTTTAATCCAGTGAAGGAAACTTGGGAGAAACGTTATTTGTTTTGGTTATTTAATAAACAATTTTTGTTCTTATCATAGCTCAAATGGAACTGAAACAAAATCAAATAATATTCCAAAGATCACTATATACATAATTAACAAATTAAACGTAAAATGAGAATATTCCTCTCTGTATAGAAGAATATATAGAGTTTTTTTTTTTCAAAATAAAATAATTTAACTTTGAATTATGCGTGAGTCAAACCATGTTCTTGTTGGCAGATATACCTAATTTAATTTTCGTTCTTTGAGATTAAAATCTGTGCTTATATAATTAATGAATCATTCATTTGTAATTTGTAAGTAATAAGATGTGTACGTGAAAGATGAGATAAATAAATAATTAAAAGGAAAGAATTAATAAATGAAAGACAATTAAATTGTTGAAAGGTTGGAGCCATACATTATTGATTCTATGGAACATTCCAAATGTTCAGAGATGTTGTTGACACATAACTTTACGTGAAAGTTAAGTATGCAGCCAGCTTGGAGGATTAATTGCATCATATATATTAACAAACAAATGAGAGACAATATTTATATATCTGTTTTGTTTCCATAAATACATATATAAACAACACACAGATGCATTGATATAATGATTATTATTTATCTGTTTCTTCTTTTGTTGACAATTTGTTAATTTGTGTTCAGGGAATAGTGCCTTCTTCTCTTATAAATAATAGAACAAAGTAATTCAGTTGTGAAAACGTGTGCAAACTCTTTTATTTTGCGTAGGGGAAGACAAAATATGTGATCCCAATCATCCAATGCATATGCATCAAGAAACACACAAAAATAGACTGCACAAAGTTAATCACCAAAATCATTCATATATGTCTCTGTCTTCTTTTTTGTTTTAAACACATTAATTTGAAGACAAAGAAAAATTAACAGTTCCTTATAAAAGGTAGTTCTTATAGTTTTATTTTCCCTAAGATCGACTTGTACCCCAGCTTTCGGTATTAATTTTCTAATTAATGTTCCAAATGGAGATCGATTAAGGTTGTCTTGGGATTAATAGAAAATAATAACTCATTAAGTTTTATTGTACAAATGATTACAGATAAATTGAATTGCGGCATTAAGTTTTATTGTATAAATGATTACGAATAAATTGAATTGCGGCAGAATATGAGTGTTTTATGAGTTTAACAATCATGTATATATTCTTGATAATTTTTTACGCTATTAATTTTATCTAGTCTTTATTAACATTGTAAGGATTTAGAAAGTGATATTTTAGAAGAGATATTTTCTTTAAAATAATGATATTTGATAAACAAGTTTCGGTATCTAAAACACTTTATTTTTTAGATAGAAACTACTTTCCTAGAGTCATTTGACTTTCTAAGCCTTATGACCCTCAGTTCATCTTTTTGAAGATCTAAGACCCTTGAAGTGATCATTGTGATGAGATCTTAACTTCCTTCCATTTGATCAGTTTCCTAATCTGAGTAAGTTGGTTTTTTACTTTTTTCTGTCCAAACTTCTTGCTTCTTGCATGTGAGCTACCTTGCTTGCACGTGTTCTTTTAATCATCTATGAGTCTTTGTTGATAAGTGATCAATAATGGTATGTCCTGGTCGTTCTTATGACGTTTCTTTGGGTAAATAAAACATCATGTGGAGTTATAGCAGTTTTGGTATTCTTAGAGTTGTTTAGGTTGTCTTTTAAGGTGAGGGAAACTAATTTCTAGATTTTTCATGTTGAGTTGTTTAATTGTTGCAAAATATGTGAATTTTGATGTTTTAGAATTATGGATTTGTGATCTTTTGAATTTGTGATGATGAATTGTGTATTATTTTCAATCTATGCAAAATCTTGTTTAGTATGCATTGTATTTGTTAACAGCTTAAAAATTATTTATATGTTATTGAGAATGCCTATGTGAGATTTGAATTCGGTAATGTGACACTAGTTGAGTTAAGAAACACAAATTTTTTGATCCTTGAAATATTTAGTATTGATAATTGGCTTAAAGAGTGTCAAATTACATAAATCAAGCTTAAAAGGAGAAATTGGGATTTTCTCATATCGTTGGGCACCACTGATAGCGATGGGCGCCACTTAGACAATGGTTTATCTGAGTTGCTTGTTGTTGGGCAAGGGTTCTTTTTGCTGGCGACAGCAAAGTCAGCAAGCTCATTGACTAGGTGTCAATCTAGATCATTGAGCGCTAGAAAATCAAATTAAATATTGGAGCTCCAAGGGTCCTCTCGTTGGGCAACCACTAGGCTCGTTGGGAACTTAATCTAGTGTTGGGCGCTACTTTTCCACGAATTTCTTTGTTTGAGTTGCGTTGGGCGACTATGAGTGGCACTGGCGGTAGTTGGGTGGCTTTAAATATGTTTTATAAATTATGTAATAGGTTGTTTGAGGTATATAAGTGTATAGATTTTTATATGCTGATGATATTAACTTATGTAATTTGTTAAGTTATGTAGTGGTAAGTATTCCCACCTGTAAAAACTTGTTATAGGATTGACAAGTGTACCAAATCGTACAAGTAATAAAGTGGAAAGTCCAAGTATCTTTTCCCAAGAGACTTGTGAAACACTTAGAAATTCTGGCAATTCATAACTCAATTAGACAACAATTTTCAAAAAAACAAAATAAACTCATGTCGTCTTGAAAATTGCTATGAGGTTTTCACACATATTTATTACAATTGGGCTTATGCTTGTTTTGAAGTCTTGAAAATTACTGTCATATTTTCGAGAAGCATAGTTGAAATGGTTGTGATCTTTTAGGTTGTGTTTGGAACTTGTATGCATCATGACAGTCTAGCCACATGTTAGGCATTCATGTTTACATTTTCCTAGTATCCTGGAATGACCATAAGAAAACCTGATTTTGATTTACCCTAATCAATTCTAACACAAATTAAACCAAATCTTGTTGTTGTCTGTTGTCATTGTCATGCTCAGATTTTGCTGTCACAATCTAGAGTTTGCTACCAATTGGTTTTGCATGTGCTTGTGCTTGATTCCATAATCAATAGTGAGCTTCATTCGTTACTTATCATTCTAATTTGGTTATCATATCCTTCACCATTTATGCATCACATACATCTTCATTTTATACCAATTTAGCTCATCCTTGTATTCAAATTTCCCTATTGAGAATTTTGCATTAATTTATATCCAACAATTTAGATCAATTGCAAACTACATGCACATATGCAAGGGGACCAGGATGTCATGTATGCAAGGGTTATGTGTGGATTTTGCATGTTTTTTTTACCTTTATGTTGTCATATCATGAGCATTATTCCGCTGTTTCAATTTTGAGTATATGCAAAAGTCCCATTCTTTTGAGTTGGGGTATGATCTTGATTTGATTAACACGAGAATGTTGGGTTTGTGAAATGAATATTCACTACAACTGGGTTTTGATCTGTTTTCTAAGCTGATTCTACATTTCATATTTGGTAAGGATAAACTTTCGTGCATTTCAGAGGTTGTGCCAATTGATTGGTGCGTGGTCTATAATGCTTTGGATGATACCTTAAGTGTGGAGCTTGTTGAGGCATTCATTGAGTTGTGGCTCGGAATGGAGGGTAAACACATGGCAATCCCGGGTTGTGGCCTGGTGATATTGGAAACCTGTGCGAGTATGTGAGTTGTGGCTCGTATGGATGAGCTCCACTTGATTAGGTAAATAACAGGTTGTGGCTAGTAAGGTTGTGAATCTTGTGTTGAGAATACAAATTGTGATCCGTATTGGGAACTCCACCTAGCATTATGGATGGTGGTTCGTAACAGGATAGTATCGCACATGTATCTATGAGTTGTGTCTTGTAGAGGTGGAACCACGAGTTGTGGCTTGTGGCAGCAAAAGACATATTAAGGTCATCATCTGAGGATGTAGAACACGGATGAACATGAGGGTGGTCATGTTTTCTGGAACTGAAGGATTGTGGTCCTCCGACGAGTGTGTGTGTGTGTGTATATTTTATTTTGGTTATAAATTATGTATGTTATTAGCTCATTCTATCTGCTTGTATTTGACAATGATCGTGTAATTCTTTACACGGGAGTAAATGATATTTCAGGTGGAACTGGTGATTCATAAAGCCGGAGAGGGTCTAGCATGGGGAGTTGTTTTATATAATTACTATTTGGTAAACTTTCAATTTTTAACAATTATTGGATTTTATGAACATTGAGTTACATTGGATACTTTGGTTTTTGGAGTATTTAATAAAGTTTGAAAGTTTCCCGCATTTTAGAAAAAAGCTTTTCATATTAATTGTGGATTTAATATTTATTTTACTTTATTTAAATTACTAATATCCGATTAGGATGTTATAAAGACACATGACTTGTGAAAGAGGAAAACAAAATGAGCCATCACTCCTTGCCTTGTGCGAAGCTACAAAAAAAAAAAAGAAGCAATCCTCAACGTTCAACAAAGCATGACTTATGGGAAAGAAATTTGCAACCACGACTTCTGCAAAGATAGAAACATCATCAAATAGAAGGGAGAAGATCATGGATATTTTTTGATACACTGATATTATAACAGTTCCCCAAAAATCACAAAAGCGAACGAAAGAATGAAAAAGAAAATCCCGGGTCTCATATAAGATGTAATGTATCAAAGTTGGTATAACAAACTATATGAAGCAGTCCTAGAATGAGAAACTAAATACATTGTGTAGTTGGTATAACAAGGTATATGAACCAAAGACACTTTATATGTATTAGTGATTTATCAATCACAATACACCCCCACAATCCTTGTTGTTATCATTGTGTTCTACTTATAAGATCATGCATGTGCCCGATATTCACGAGTGTTAAGGAGATCATGCTAAGATCTAATGCAAGCGGTCCCACTTGACACTTATATAGGTGATTTCATCAAGTGAATGCTACAAATCATACACCACTTGTGAGGAATATGAAAATCATTAAAATTCTTACACCATATAGAATTTAATTATAAAGTTCAACCTCTCAATAATGCAATCTCTAGCATTTTCATACACACCATAGTAATTGACATAATTGATTTAAATTCAATTTAGTGTTATCAGAACTAACAAGTGACCTGTTTTTACCTATATGAACCTTATTCATGGGATCACCAATCACAAACATTTTTTTACCATCACTTTTTTGTTTGCAAGTGACTTAAGTCTCATTCCCAAGGGTTTTGTCAGAGGATTTGCTAGATTTTGTTCTAACTTCACATACTTAATGGAAATAATTCCACTCTTTAGCAATTGCTTCACAATATTATGTCTCAATTGTATATGTCCATTCTTTTTGTTATAATTCTTGTTTTTAGCTATAACTAATGCAGATTGGCAACTACAATGGATCAATACAAATTGGGTTTGTTTCATTCCTAGTGGAATGTTTGCAAGAATTTTTTCAACCATTGGGCCTCACTACCAGCCTTTTCGAGAGCAACAAATTCAAATTCCATTGTTGATCTTGCAATAATTGTTTGCTTGGTTGATCTCCATGTAATCGCACCACCCACAAGTGTGAATACATAACCATCAGTGGATTTTGTCTGATCTGAATTAAAGATCTAATTAGCATCATTGTATCTTATGAGTCATTATTTTCTCTTATTTCATTTTCTTTTTGTGCTCATCTTGATGGTTATTTAGTGTTTAATTGTCTATTGTTAGTGCATTTTCATCTATTGAGCTTCATTGGGCCATTATTCTGAATTTTGATTAATTTGGCATTAATTGGTCTAATTTTCGTTTCTAATTATTTTTAGGAATTTTGTGAAACAATTTTGGAGCTTGGATATTACTCTTAAGATTAAGAGAGTTTGTACATCATTTTCATGTCATTTCCACATCATTTCCACGTCATTCAAATGATTGAGCCATCATTTTAGGCCTAGAGTGACACTTTTGTAATTTTACAGCTCTAAATGACATTTTTGTAAATGAGTGGTAGAGTGATGTGACCACGAGATTTTAGGTCTCATTTTCATTTTAGATAGTCACCTTCTTCTTCATACCATTTTCACGTTTTTAGAGCTTGTATGGTGACCATGGAGGCACCCACTCATCTTTTATATTTTTCTGCACTTTGAATCAGCACCCACTTGGGGATTTTTATATCTCTTCACATTGGAACAACTTGGGTATCACTTTTATTGATGCATCTGATTTTCGTTTCTGCCCATGACGTTTTCATTTCTGCCCATTTACGTTTTCTTGTTCTTTGTTGCATTGAAAGGATGAATTTTATTACAATTATATTCTGTTGCAGCTCCATTTCCATGGAAGGTTGATTTTGTGATTAATTCCCTGAGGATATTGCATAAGCTTTGAGGTTCTTTGTTTCATAATTTTGATTGAGTTCTGTTTTGATTTACTTTTTGTCTTTTAATCTCGTAGGGCAATTCAAATTCTGTGTGTGCTTAATATGCAGTGGATAATTTTGTGTTTAAGTTAATCTGTATTCATGCTTAATGAATGTGGTTTTCTTGTTCAATGGTGAGATTAATTGCTATGTGCATTTCCTTAAAGTATAATGAAGCTTTTTTTTAATCTTCACTTAGTTGATTAGGAATGAGTGGATTAAGAGTTAATCTAATATAGCTCCAATTTTCATGACTGATGATAAGTGGACGTGCATTTGAATAAGGGAATCAACACGTTTTCATAATTGTTTCATTGAATTTAAATTGTGATTTTGAATCTGTCAACACCCCCGCTTTGTGTTTGTATCTGAAAAGCTTTAGTAGAAAACAATGGTCATTAGGAGACGACCTTGAGTTAACTCCTAATTACTGCATTTACACTGTTTACTTTAGTCGGGTACGACCTCGATCAGTACCATTCTAGTACAGCGAGAAATCCACTATATTCAATGACATAATCCATTGAACCATCATAAGGGGTACTCACTAGTTTGAAGTCATAATATCAAAACTTCCAAAGAAGTTTCTCAATGTATTATTCTTGAGATAGTAATATAGTATCTCCCTTCCTTATGATTCTAACACTTAAAATCACATTGACTTCATTCATGTATTTCATTTCAAATTTAGAACCTAGAAACAATTTAGTTCTTAAGACAATCGCATTGCATGTACCAAAGATTAAAATGTCATCAACATACAAGCATAAAATGACACATTCACTATGTTCAGATTTAGAGTAAACACACTTACCAACATCATTTGGTGAAAAACCATCACAAAGCAACACATTATGAAGTTTTTCATGCCACTATTTTGGTGCTTGTTTCAATCGGTACAAAGATTTTAAAACTTTGCACACTTTATTCTCTTGACTAAGTACAACACACCCTTAAGGTTGAGTCATATAAATTTCTTCCTCTAATTCACCATTCAGAAAAACAATTTTAACATTCATCTAGTGTACCATTGGCTTATGGATAGCTATTAGAGCCAACAAAACTTGAATATAGGAAATCCTAGTCACAGGGGCAACAATATCAAAGTAATCTATGTTGGGTTTTTGAGTAAAACCTTTTCCTACTAATCTTGCCTTATATTTTTCTATGAATCCATCAGGATGATACTTTTTCTTAAAGACCCACTTACAACTAATGAGTTTTTCTCCTTTAGGCAAATATACTAATGTCCAAGTATTATTTTTCTGAATTGATTCAATTTAAGTCCTAATGGCCTTATTCCATTATTTTGCATCACAAACACTAGTAGCCTCTACAAAGCTTGTTATTAATGAGATAAGTATAAAAGTCATCTCCAAATCAAGTTTCCTTTCTCTGTATTTTCCTTCTTCTCAAAACCTCACACATGACATCACTATTATTATTTATAGGTTGTTCAGATATCTTATTAAACTTTAAAGGGAATATACATTCAAAGAACTCAACATTTTTTGTCTCCACTATAGTATTATGCTCAATCACATCACTTTTAAAAACAAGAAACCTATAGGCAATACTATATTTAGCATAACCTAAGAACATAAAATCATAGGTTTTAGATCCTATTTAAGATTATGTTAATAACCTCTACATAACTCATATGGAGTTTTACCAATTTTCTAATGAGGTATCTTATTTTGTAAAAAAACATGTAGTAAGAAGGGCTTCTCCCTAGCAGTTATCAGGTGCACTAGAACTAATAAGCATGGAATTCATCATTTCCTTAAGAGTTCTATTCTTTCTCTCAGCTATTTCGTTAGAGTTAGGTGAATCTGGTGGAGCTAATTCATGGATAATACCTTCTCTAACACAATATTCATTAAAAAATATATACTTAACACCTGTATTTGATCTAATCCTTTTATTTTTCTTATGCAATTGATTTTCTACTTCCGCTTTATAAGTTACAAACACATTAAAAGCTTCATCCTTATGTTTTATTAAGTATGCTTTGGTGTATCTAGAATAATCATCTATAAACGTCACAAAATAAGTTTTACCACCTCTAAACATGGTTTGTTTTAAAGAAGCTAGATCAGTATGAATTCACCCTTACAATCCAGTTAACCATTCTACAAAATGATAAGATTTATTCGTTATTTTAGATTCCACACATATATCACATTTATTACTTTGCTTATCATGCATATTAATTAATCCCAGTCATTGCAATTTAATAACATACAAACAATTAACATGTTCTAATGTAGCATGCCATAGATCATATGAATCAATAATATAGGCAAAAGAATAAGATTCATTAATAATTTCAAAATATTGAGTATAAAGAGACCTTGTTCACAATATCCCTTCCCCACAAAAAAAAATTATTTTTTTTCATAATGATTTTATGATATTTGAATGACACTTTAACCTCCAACTTTTACGAACAAGGCTACATAGGTTAGATTAACTCTTATTGATAGCACATGTAGCACATCACTCAAGGCCAAAGTCTTTCTAGATTTGAGCTCTAGAAGAACTTTCCCTTTTCCTAGACTTGGAGTTGTTATGGAATCATCGAGATACATATATTCTTTTTAACCTCCCACACTATTGTAGGAGGTAAAAGCACATCAGTTTGCATAGATGTTCCTGGTAGCACCAAAGTCTACCACTCATTTGTTCACGTTGGTCACAAAATTTATTTCGGAAACGACATCAATAATTATAACTTCTCTTTCAACTATATTTTGTAGAGGAGGATTGTTGTTCCTAACTCTATTTTCCTTAAAATTGGGGTTAAAAGCATTGAGACAAAAGTTTTTAAAGATAACTTTACTCTTATGATCAAGTTTTCCCACGTACTTGTTCAGAGCTTTAGCAGTTAATGTCGTACCCTTATTGTAAGTATTGAAATGGTTGAAATGCCAAGAAGGGGGGGTTGAATTGGCTAATTAAAAAACAAGGTAACTGTTAAAAACTTAAAATAATTTTCACTTGAATCAATTCGACCACGAATTAAGAATACAAAAGTTGTTAAACTGCACACTTTCAATTGATCAAAAATAGATACAATACTGATAGAATTAATGGATTAAATCACATTAACAATTTACTGAAAAATTGGGAAAAACTGCAGAAATGCAAATTTGTGATTTAAGTTAGGAACAATAGGAAAGATCAAGCAAGATAGGTTTAAATGAGTTAGACAAACATGAACAATGCTATAGATAATGTCAGATCACTCAAGAATGTCAAAAACATGATTCAAACCAAAATTCTTTATATTGATTAATTTGCAAATCTGAAAACAATAATTAAATGAGCAATAATCTTTAGATAACCGATGATGGATCTATTTTGAAAAAGCAATGGAATCAATCTATGTTCTTTACTATTTTTTTTATCTCTTTTTATCTTTTCTATTTCTTTCTTATTTATCTTAATCCTCCTATATTTTTATTATTTTATTTGACTAACTCTTTTGTATAGATTTTATAAGAACTAATTTATTAAAAATCAATTTCGTGTTCGTTAGGAGACGACATTGGGTTACTTTACCCTTTCTATTTTTGTTGACTACTATCTTAGCAATACTAACGTTGCTATAGTTTAGTAGTTTTAATTTGATGGCGTCAACGACAACGTTATCGACCTTCATCAAATCTTCAAGCACCAAATCATCTAAGTTATTTGTGTTAACACTTGTAGCATCACATTCCTTAGTGGTATCTTCGACTTTTGAAATATTCAAGAAAGTTTATACAAATATTTCCTGCATTCCAAAAGCATTGTTTGACTTCTTCGTAGTAGAATTGGTGTTGTGTCGATATCATCAGCCATTAAGTCCATAAGAATGCTATAAAATTTGACAAAACAACAAACAAGATGAACTTTCTAAGGCATGTATATTCACTACCCTTAAAGACTTAGTTACGGTGTATTGCGTAAGTCCCCTAAGATACAATAGGAACTTCCCGAATTTTTCGAGGATATCAGAACTAGCAAGAAACTCTTACAAGAGTAGATAACTAAACCCAGGATAATGAAAAGAAAAAGATAGAAAGAAGAAATAATGATAGAGATAGAATGAAAGCTCGAGTGTCTTCTAAATGAAGCACAAAACCCCTATTTATAACTTTAGGAAAAAAAGGGTTTTGTGATGGGCCAAGACACATGGGTTGCGGAAGATTAAAATTGAATGAGCCATCTCTCCTTTGCCTTGTGCGAAGCTGCCAAAATAATGGAGAAGAAGCAATCCTTGACGTTCAACAAAGCGTGACTTGTGGGAAAGAAATCTGCAACTGCGACTTTCGCAAAGATAGTAGCATCACCAAATAGAAGGGAGGAGACAGTGGATATTTTGTGATACACTGATATTATAACATGACCCACTATAAGAAGAGAGATTAGAGGCATGGAGTTTTAAAAAGATTGTTGTGATTCAGATATGAAAATACAAAGAGAGATGAAGATAGGATAATTGAACAACAGGGTGATAATGTGTTTACGAAAAATGAGGAAAAGAAAAGGAGGTTAAAAAAATAGAAAATATGAACGACGATAGGGAGACAATTAAAATTTGAACTACACCATTTTTTTCTTTAGACCAAATTGAACTAGCCCATATGTATAAAAGTGTCGCCTAAACATAGAAATGGCCACAAATATATAAACGTGGCTTAAAACTTCTAAAGGCTACATTTTATAAATCGATGATTATTTAGGCAACATTTTTTTAAAAGTTCCCCATAGAAAATGTGGACAAAACAATACAATTATGGCATCTTCCTTGTGTTGTTTCCTTATCAGTTGTACTATACACTATGAATCTTCTTCATACCTATAGATTAGGCAATGCTGACATGGAAACAACTAGAAAACCATTGCGTAAAATAGGAATAAGCCACACTTTTTTTTCTTAATATTGAGTTTTATTTGCCTTAAACCTAGAGAGCGTACAAAAAATATTGTCTATTTGTTTTAAGCAATATGGTAGAAAATGTTGATAGTTATAGGCAACAATTGTTAAAATGTGGATAGTTTAGACCACATCTTTAAAATTGTGATACTTTAACTTTAAATATTTTTAAATTACCATCATGTGACCTAATTAAACTATTGTAAGACAGATCAATTGTCTTGTGGTGAAGGGTAGTTGGGTCAAGTCACAATCAAATCATGAAACTTTAGTTGCTACAATCTTAAGAAGAAAGAATGATACTTTAAATATTAGCTATAACTTTTAGCTTAATGGCATGTGCTCAATCTAATAATTAGTATCAGAGCCAACCAACTCGATTTCCAATGAGACAATTATTCAGGGAGAGATTAAATAATTATGTTCTAAACATAAACACAATAATTAAATAATCATTGCCTACAAGAATACATAATATTTTAAATTGTGTTGCATAAAAATATGAAATAACATGTTGGCTAAAAAGTGTGGTCTATTATTTTCTTCTAAGGCAATGGTGTTTAAAACTTTTGTTGCCTTAGGAAAAAAACTGTTGTCTTTGAGCAATGATCACGACTGTATACTCCACAGTTAGAAAATCGTGATAAAATCATTGCCTAAACTTAAGACCACGTTTTTTTTTTTACTTTAGACAATATTTTTAAGTTGTTGTTTAAACTATAAAATAGTGTAACCGTAAAGACTTAGACGGGGTTTGGAAAACGTCAATAGTGTATTTCTTACCTGATGTTATTATAACCTCCAATAAGAAACCTATGCTAAAATCAAGTTTTTTTTAGTATATATATATATATATATATATATATATATATATATTTTTTTATTTTATATTTATCTCTTTTTTTTTTTTTTTTTTATTTACTAGTGTTTTCACCTTTGCCTTATTAACATAATAGGAGTTTATTTAAATTTGAAATAAATATTTTTAAAATAAATCATCTTTAGGAAAGCACTTATTTAATTAGATAGATAAGATTTACTTAAAAAACAAGTGTGGTACTTATTTTATTTGGAAAAAAAAGAACACTTATTTAAGAAGAGAAAAAAATAAACATAACCAAACCGATTCAATGTTCTTTCCTCTCTTCTTATCTTCCTCTTTCTTGTAATGTTTTCATGCTCTAAGTCTAGCCATACCTTATTATCTCTATCTTGCATGTCGCATATAGGAGTAATTGTTTGAAGTGCGTGAGAGTATTGTTCAAAGACTATCCACAAGGAATCACTTGTTTCGATAAACACAACAAACACTTCATGAATCTTCTCTTTTCTGATTATATCATATGGACCACATGTGGTAAATTTCTTTATGCTTTGTCTTCTTCTTTTAAATTTCTTTTTGATTTATTAGGAATATCAACTACTCCATGTTTGAATCATCTTGTCTCTTCTTCTTTTTTCCACATTTCTTCTATTGTAAACTTTTTACTTGAGTTATTCATTCATGTTTGCGTACACTTTCTTTCAAAACATTAAAAGCGAATGAATAATTTTAAGTAAAAGTTTATGATAATAAAGTTGTGAAACAATAAAAGAAAAGAAAGTCAAACTAACTTAAAAGAATAGTTTAATTTTAATAGTGTAGCAAATAATATATATAACGAGTAATCAAATTAATATGCGATATAAAAAATGAAGGGCCATGATCTCTGTTGTTGCGAACCTATTCTTTAAGCTAGTTAACAATAATGTGTACAATATGTATAACCAAATTATTTTACTTTTAGTCTTTATAATAGAGGAACTATATATTTTGATATATAAATGAGATGTAAATTTTATGAAATAGTGAACCGTGTTTTCCTCTATCTATTTGTATTGCTAGTTTTTTTAATTAATTGTCAAAATTAATGTAAAAGAAGACGATCTATATTAATTAATTGTCATAGAAGTCATTTTTCTTTATATGAACATTATAAAAATTTGACTTTTTTCATCCATTTCAAAATTAGATATAACAAAAATACATACCAGCTGATTTCACATCTAAAATGAATTTGAAAAGTAAAAACAACCCAATGTGAAAATCCTTGTTCCCACATTAAAATTCAAACTTTAAACAACTGATGTAATATTGAAATCTAGAGTTTAATATTAGCTATGTACTATTAGTGTAAAATACATATTATCAACTAATAAAAAATTATTATTGATATAACTTTTAATAGATGGTTCATCAAAGTAAATAAGCATATCTAATACATGATTTGTGAAGGAATGATCATATAAAATTTGTTATACACCTTCCACGAATAACCTATTTTCTCTTATCTTGTATTCATTACTTAACAGGCATAAATTAAAAATAAAATTTTAATTTTCCCATGTTTGTTTCTTTAATTAAAAGAATGACATAAAGTAACCAATGGAAATATGATATATTGTCAATTAAAAAAGATGTATGAAGACATCCTTTTTATTAAAAGTAACAAAAATTTCAATACTACTAATAAACCCTAATCTATATGCAATATGATTATACATAGAAAAACAATGAAGAGACTCCTAATGAGAAGTACGGAGACCACAGATTCTGTGGATTTTATGAGAAGTTCACCCACACATATACACGTATTTTAGAAAACCACTACATCATAATTATCCAGTGATGCTAATGATTGAAAATTGAGTTTGAAGACATCAAGATTCTAATTTGCAAAACAAGAAAGCAAATAGGAAGATGTGATTGAGAGACATTGATTATTATATGACAAATAATGGTTTCTGTGTGGTGAATGTGGACAGCCACATATTGCTTGTTCCAACTGATAGGTAACCTAAATCAATTCTCACATAACTAATGATTGCATTTCCATGTGTTTATTGCACTCTCCAAAGAAGAGTTCAAAACCATGGATGCTTCTTAATTATACGCATTGCATGATTATAAGATTATTGTGATATGTTGTGAAGAATGTTCATGAATAGTGTTATACTGTATTATGTATCCTGCTAGACCTAAATTGCATGACATGTCATTTCAGCTCTGTCTGATGTTCGTAATTCCAAACTTTAGGGCCACGGTTTCCAGTTTTCAATCTGATAGCTACCAATTTCCTTTCTCTGTCTCCATTATTGAACCTTCTGACGTAACATATTCTAAATTCATGCATCAATAATAATTAATAATGATAATTGTGTTGTTAAGTAACGTAACAACGCTATATTATGCCAGATAATAAAGATAAAGATAAAATTAATATAAGTTACACACATGATTATGAGTTTTTTGTTTTGTAATTAGTGTCAAATAATATCATTTGTCTATTATTCTTTGGATTTATTTATTTTACGCTTCATTGTTGTTACTATATATATTTATCCAATATATTTGGTTTTCTTTTTTATTTCTCCTTTACTTCCTGTTTGTCTTTCTGTTGGAAAGAATTATAAAAAATATGCAAAAATAGAGTCTTTTTATTGGTTTATGTATTTCTTTTTAGAGTATAGCATTAACACGATACGGAGTCAATAGAGAAAATTTATTAGACATATACAATCATTTAAAAGAAAATCAGTGTTGCTTTCTAATTAGAACTAAAGTTAAATCTAAGTGATTCATATTAAAGTTTTGTATTTAAGGTATAGATCATTCACGAGAAAATCTAATCTTAACTTCATAACAACCAATTATTTTAAAAATCAGACCTAGAATTAAATAAGTCAAGGAATTAATTTAATTAGTAAAACACGTAACAATTAAATAACACATAATAATATTAAATAAACCTAGTAGTGTAAAGTTTTGGCCAAGAATATGTCGATTATCATTTATATATAGAAGACTCGAGAAAAATTACCTTGTTATAGTAAAGGCCATAATTTGACAAAAGTTTTTTTTTTTTTCCTTTTGGAACTAACTACATTGGAGAATGCATTTGCTTCATATATAATGATATGAATGTCACAGACACTGCGAGAATCGTGTTTAATATATGATGGATATTTACGGCAATGAAGGACATTTTAAATTATTAAAAGAAACTAATTGAGTGCATGCTAGAAAGAATTAGAAGAAAAAATATGAAAAAAATATAATTTTTCATGAACTTTATAAATTAATTTATACATAAAATAATTTTAATTTAAAGAGATTTTTTTTTTCTCTTGTATGTTTCTCTCTTAAAATAATATAAGAAAATTTTGTTTAAAGATGTTTAAAGATCTTTAATTGAAAGATGGAATGAAATCATATAAAAAAATAAATAAAAATGGGCATTTAGCAATTTTGGAAGTTATTTATTTATGGTTTTATTAGTTGGATTATACCCACTTTCGTTCATATGTGTCAGTTTGGTATCCGTTTTTAAAAATGTGTCAATCGAATCCCAACTTTTGAAAAAGTGTCTCAATAGGGTCCTTTCTGGACAAAAATTATTAAAGTTGTTAACTTAATTCATGACTTTTACCACTAAATTTTAATATAAATATCAATACTTAATTTTGTAAGTTATTTTAATTATCAACATTGTTAACCGTGTTAATATTTTTTTTGCTGAAAAGGACCTAATTAAGGCATCTTTTCAAAATTTGGAACTTAATTGACATTTTTTTTAAAAGCGGGTACCAAACTAATATATCCAAATGAAAGTGGGTATCATCCGACTAATTAAACATTTACTTATAGGTTAACACAACTTATGCTATCTTATAGATATGTTTTGTGTAACATCCCGACAGGATACTACAGATTTATAAGTAAAATAAAAGAAATAATTAAATAACAACGCATTTATTAATACCTCATTTTCCCAAAACGTGAGAAAATTTAAAATTTATTAAATGAGCAAATAAAGTTCATAACCATCCGTTCCAAAAACTAAAGGAACAATGTTATAAAATCAGCCATCAGGGTTTACAACTGTTTCCAAAGGCAATAGAGAAAACATAAGAATTCCCCAAGTCGAACCCCTCTCCACGACTAAGCTTCACCTGAGCCACCTGCATCAACAACATCTGCTCCCATGTATCGCGTACACGATCATCGCCAAACACACGAAGATAGGGTGAGCTTAACAGATAAATCATATATAGAATGTTACAGACATACATATTTACATACACACATATCACTGTACATAACTTAATATCCCACATTGTTCTCTACTTTAATTCCTACCAGCTGACCCCCAATCAGATTATTCGTGTTCTACATCGTCTAATGGTTACTTCAAGGTGACTTGTTGTCATACCTATTGGCCACAACCGATAGAGCACGTGCAGGAAACAATGCTACGGATCGTACACCGTAACGCCAGGTAGAGTTCCCATATACGAACATAGTTCGTATCGTCCCAAGACTACCAAACTCGTCAGCCAACAACTGAGGAGGGCAATCTATCTGGACCCATCCGTACTGGTCACAACCAGCACACTCACACCGGCAACACTCGCCAACCCGAGCCACAACTCAAGGGTTCCTCGTGTTCATCAGCCATCCCGAGCCACAACTCAAGAGATGCTATTCCGAGCCACAACTCAAGGAATACCACGTGCTTAACCCCTATCCCGAGCCACAACTCAAGGGATACGTTCCGAGCCACAACTCAAGGAACTCCAGCAAACCCACCTTTAAATCACTGTTAGACGCCTTGTAGATCACAATTTCTCAATCAAAAGTCTAAGTTGCAGCAGTACAAGTCGCTTGGCGGGTGACACGTACCGCCAGGCGCTGCCAGCTTCCAAATCGCCTGGCGAGTGTCACGTACCGCCAGGCGTACAGTGCCTCAAAACATGCAGATCTAGCAGCCACCGCCTGGCGGTTTAGCCCCCACCGCCAGGCGCCAACACTCCAAACCCCACTGTTGTTCTCACGACCGCCTGGCAGAATACCTCTCACCGCTAGGTGCCTCCCGCTATGCAGACCCCCTGTACTACTGCTCTCGCCTGACAGGTTGAATCCCGCTGCTAGGCGCCATATCAGAACCCCGTTAGATACCGATTTCTCTACACTCCACTCCACTGTTAGTCTTCATACATGCATTTGTACTACCCGCAATACTCGTTTTCGTTGAATATGACAACATCAAGATTGGTTTATACTAGTATGAGTCCTCTTATCCTATCTTACTAGTGAGTTACTCTAATTAAGATTAATTGCCAATTCACCAAATAGCCAAATACCACACACATACCCTTTTTATCGCATGACCTGACCGTAGTTTGTTTAATTCTTCCATTAAACTCACAGACATGTACCTTATTTTGGCACCTAACCTGACCAAAGGGGTATCGAACCCACTGCAGGTGTATCACAACCATAAAACTTATCTGACAGATTTCTTTTCACTATCCACCCTATAATTCACCTCATCTCGTTAATCATACTTAAGTCGCCACTCTCCTAAGTATCAAATTCATCTTATATCCAAATTTCTTCACGTCCAAGACTATTACACAAACTGCACAAACTACAACACATACAAATGCGTAAAATGCATACCATATATTATCAAAATCATCCATTAATAACTACGAATAGCTTTTCCACCAATCAGAAACGGCCCAGATTCGCCAAAAATGTTGATCTGAGCCAAACCCGCTTGTGTCGCCTGGCGGTTCACTCACTACCGCCAGGCGCTTCATCAAAACCCAGAACCATGATACCTGGCCGCCAGGCGGTTCCTTCTCCAGGAACCCAAAATTGTACAAGAGAGTATGAGCCGCCTGGCGGCTTTGAAGACCCGCCAGGCAGTTTCTGGAAAATTTCCAGAAACGTGAAATTATACAGCTTTTAACCCAACACAGACATTCAAATACGCATCCAAACTTACATATATTCATACATATAAATAAATATATATATATATATATATATATATATATATATATATAAATATATATATATATATATATATATATATATATATATATATATATATATATATATATATATATATATATATAAGCGAGTAAAACTCCCCTAACCTGGAATTCCTTCGCTTAAATTGAAATACTTGAG
>Ga0214545_1004720_pt1 | contig 25309 bp, 9 predicted proteins | sample CNSS4metaG_FD_160064 | JGI IMG/M metagenome (GOLD analysis project Ga0214545, IMG submission 160064) | Root nodule microbial communities from cowpea collected in UCLA plant growth center, Los Angeles, California, USA - CNSS4 | ecosystem: Host-associated > Plants > Roots > Nodule | place: USA... | reverse complement strand
TATATATATATATACATATATATATATATATATATATATATATATATATATATATATACACATAATTTTAGAATAACATTGAGTGATGATGTTTATAAAAGGACAACTTTATTTCTTGTTATTGATTTAAAAGGTTATTTTTTACTTTCTCTTCATGATTTAAAATATATCAACTTATATTTTCTTGGTCTCTTTTTTGCTTTGATAAAGTAGGCTTTCATAAGTTTTATTAAAAGAAATTTAATGTGAGTCAAACTCAATATGATTCATGCATTTAATGTTATTTTTTGGACAATATTTTCATCAAAGTGACATGACCCACTATAAGTAAATCCTTGATTAATGATTAATTTTAGCCACTAAAAATAATTAATCATTATAGTGACCAATTTAGATATCAATTTATAAACTAAAAATTATTGATAACTAAGATAGTTTCAAAAAATTATAATTTGTGTCTAAATTGATCTCTATGTTAGTCTTTAATTAAGAAATTGGTTTCTAAATATATTTTTTTTCATAAAATTGGTCACTATTTGATAGTTTTCTTGTGGTGACCTAATTTTTTTTCTCATTTTATAAACATAAATATTTAGTTTATTCAATAATATATTTTTAACATTTTATATCAACTTTACTCATGAATGCTCAATTAGAAGCCCTATCTAATCCTCCTTATAAACATCACACAAAATAATCTCCTTTATAGCATCATGAATACTTCAATACCAATAATATAATCATGTATAAATATTTATTCATCAACATAACTACAATATATTCAATTCAATTTTCTTATCAAATTCAAGGGTTCGAATAGATATTTTAATTCATTAAAACAATACATTGTAAAATACAATAAATTTTCTACTAATTCATTTACTGCATCTTAGTATTCGCAATCCATCTCAACTTTAAATTATGAATTTAATTATAGTTTTCTTACCATTTACCACTCACTTCAAAACTCCTTTATAAACACAAATATAGGTTTATAAAAACTAATTAACTTCTAAATATTCCATTCAAAAGTAAAACAATATCACTACAAACTTAACTACTCTAATTATCTTCTTCCTTTTTTATAAAATTACACATACACTTACTTACCATTTCAACTTCATACACACAATATACCATACAAATAATAATTATTTTAATGAAATTATTCTAATTGAAAATTTGATTGACTAAATTTAACAAACTCCAAATAAAATTCGCGAACAGATCTAGAAAAAGAATAAGTAAATCAAGAAACTTATAAAAAAATTTCACACAAAAGTTAAGTTCAGAAAAATAAATTTTTTAAATAAATAAATATAACTAGTTATATATAATATGACTTCTCAACTTAAAATATGAAAAATTTAATTCTTGATTTATTTTATAATTTTTCATTTAACTTTAAAAAAATTGGTCTTACACCCATTATTATTACTGCTTTATATAGAAAGATGATAAATTCTTTTAAGCGCAATGGTATAATTCTATAGTGGAAGTTGAAACCTGAAGCCCATGATTGTGACAAGTGGATTTTTTTTTCTTCTTGATAATTTCACAGAATCTACTCGCCAGTTCAATCATATTAAATCTATCAGCAATGATCTTAATATATATCTTTAAAATTCTATCACATAATATATACATACTTTATATTTTGTCTCTTCTATGGTCAAACGTGCCAGTTCAATGAAGACTCTTGGCACGTGCGACCAATTTAATGCTTCACATGAAAAAGTTCGCAAATATGAAAAAAAACATATACTTTAACAACTAATACAATCATTAAATAAGTATATCATAATAATAAAAAAAGATTATTGATAACATAAGTGGAGTTATCTATTGCGAAAAATATCGATCGATGCTTAGGGTGAAATTAATGAAAGCGTCCCTTTTAAGGGTTACATCGTTTATGATAGGTTTCGTGGAGATCTAGTAATTTATATATGTAGTGGCTAAAGAACACCCACTTTCTTTAATAATGCAAATGACGGGGCCAACCCAAGCTCATTGCACCACCACTAAACTCTTTCAAACTCTTAAATTCATTTAATTAATAGTCTCAACTGCAATTTCAATATATATATATATATATATATATACAAATAGATATAATCAAATAATGTGATAGTAAGTTAATCAGCTTTGTGAGGACTACACATCACTAATTGGCAATGAGATTTGTAGAATATTAGAATACAAGATGTCGCTTAACAATTTCAGAGCATTCATTTATTCATGAATAATGAAATCTTAAGAGTTGAACCAGCTCAGTACAAAAATTAGAAAATTATAGACAATTTCAAGTGAGATATAAAGACGATTTAAATTTGTCTAGAAGCGTTTCTGGTGAAATATGAATCTTCCCAAATAGATAACTACAGTGATAAAACACTAATGAGATTTAAGTACAACAAACAACAAATGAAATTTGCAATATCTATATATATATTAAAATTTTGTTAGGATAGACTCTACTTACTCGTAACTCTGATATCATCGTTAAGAAATGAATTTTAAATCTAATCTAACCTCACAAAATTAGCTTGTAAATTGAGGTTTGAATCCACTTATATAATATGAAATGACCTTATCTTTGGTTAATGTGAGATCTCTTGACAAAGTTAACCATTAATGATGCATATAAAGAGGAGAAAAGGAACTGGTATTTTATAATGGAGGTTGATGAACATGGGGCACTATCGTACAATGGTAAAGTTGAGGAGAGGAAAGGGATAGTGGTATGTTTGTGTAGTGCGTTGAGTTATGTTCAACAGATGCAATCGATGGAGGCACAAACTGATGCATTATGGTACTTGGATTAATGTGAATCGGGAGAGAGAGATATATGTTGTGACATTTGGTCCCTGTAATGTTGGAGCAATAGATATTTGATAGACGTGTTCACGTGCCCTCACCAATCTACTTGCCCTCTTTTTGAACGTGTATTACACATGTTTAGCACACCTTCACTTGGCCCATGCATGTGTGGAATGAAGGAGAAGATAATAACTAAAGGGACTCACACCAGATAATAATGAGGGGCAAATCCCAGGTACCACTGCAAAAGTTTCACAAAGTAGAACCCACAGAAACACGCGTGTGCGTTTTGTTTCATCTTATTCAAATGTTTCCTCCTCGGATTTTCCTTTTTCTTTTCCCTTCTTTTTGCTATTGTTGTTGTTGGAATGAGGTGATTTGGATCCTCCTCCACCACCACCCATGCCAAAGGGAATGTTTTGATTTTGGCTATCATTGATCAATTAATCAATTGGTATGCACAACATTTCATTCACGAATCTTGGAGATGTTAACGTCCATTATATTCAATGTCAGTGTGCTATAGCTATTGAAAAAGAGAGAGAGATAGAAAAAGTAAAACTTGCAAGTAGTTCATGAGTGGGGTGGCACATGACATGATATTTGGCCATTGGAAAGAAAGATTGCGCAGCTTTCCATATCTTAATTCATCCCATAATTGCATTCGCAGCCCCTAATGACCTATAGCATAATTCTCTACTCATTCAACTCCGAATTTTAATAACCTCACTTTAAATGATTTCATTTTGGCTATTAAGATTCATTAGCTTTGTTGTGAGCAGTGTAATTATCTTTCCCAGATATCGATGGCGCGTACAAACCTTATCCTACATGTGGATTCAATGATGTTGTATATCATGTTATGGTTTTTGGGTACAATTCATATCTTCCCCTAGTATATCAAAGAAAAAGTATATCACGTCTCTCTCACCTCATATCGAACATATATATCTCGTGTGTGAGACTAGAAATTAATTTGTAGTTTAATAGCGAGTGACACGATAAATCCAACAAGAAAACAAAACTTATGATAACATGTAGAACATTAGGCCTAACAAACAATAAATCTTGTTAGTATAAATCTAACTCATAACTTTGATACCATATTAAAAAGTTAACTTCAAGTCTTACTCAACCTCAAAAATCGACTTGTAAGGTAAGATTTGTACTCACTTATATATAGTAAATTCATCTTATATATAGTTAATGTAAGATCTCGAACTATGATGCACAGTTATGATACGTGTATTGGATACCAAACGTATTCGATATGTCGAAATGTTTATTTTGAAAATAATAATATGATACGATATGTGATATATGCATATCGAGAAATGTAGAATATAATTCTTAAAAACATGATAAATATATGATTGTTATTGTGTAAATCCAAATTAAAACCATATGTATTAAAGTTGTGAACATAAAAAAATTTAAATTATTGTCATCATAAAAGTATTATTGCTTTATAAATTACATTAATAAGTATCGGTAAAATATCGAGTACAAATATGTCACCCAAATTGAAGTATCGATGCGTTGTATATCTCCAACAAATAAAAGTAGCCATTTTTTAAAAATTGATATCAACATGCTTTGAAACACTTTTTTTTTTTCATCATTGATTCAAATTTATCTTAAACCATAAAATTCTGTAACTCTTCACATATTAGTTCTTACTCGTAATTTTATTATTTGTACATACGTTAACAATAAAGAAGTGGCTTATTCATTTCTTCCTTTCACTTTTCTTAAGAACATAGTAGATGTATAAATAAGCAATATTTGTATTTTTCGAATCTCATTTATAAAGGTAATATTTTTCAGGTAAAAATATGTTTTTATCCCTCAAATTTGACCTAAATTTGGAAATGATCCTTGGTCGAAACTTGGTCACTGTTTGGTCCCTATACTTTCAAAATGATTGTTTTTAGTTCCTATTTTTGTACGGCATTACAAATAACAAACGGCGTGCCACGTGTTATTTAATCTTTTTATCAAAAATACTTACGTCGGTCGGTCTTGGCCGACGCTTTTCACAAAAACTAGAAAAAAAATGTTTTTGGTCCCTAAAATTTGAATTTAATTTGAAAATGGTCAATGGTTGAAACTTGATCACTATTTGGCCTCTACACATGCAAAATCATTGTTAAAATATAATAAAAATACTACTATTAATAATAATAACATTATATAATAATATTATTATTATTATATAATTATTAATAATAATATTATCATATATTAATAATAATTAATAATACTAATATATTAATAATAATATTAATAATACTATTAATAGTTATATATCAGTAATATAAATATATTATTAATAATATATAATCTTATTAATTACTAATATTACTAATATTAAAAAAATATTAGAAAGAAATAATAATATTATTAATAATAATATAATAATAATAATAATTATTATAATTATTATTATATGTTCTTAATAATAAATAATAATATGATTAATTATTATATATTATTAATAATAATATTAATAATAAATAATAGTATTATTAATATATTAATATTATTATTTATTATTTATATTATTACTAATATATTATTATATAATTATTATTATTAATATCAATAATAGTTATAATATTATTATTTATTTTAATATTATTAATAATTATATATTATTATTATTAGTATAATATTATTATTATATAATTGTTATTCAATGTAGAAGAACTAAACAGTGACCAAGTTTCAACTAAGGATCATTTTTAAATTAAATTCAAACTTCAATGATCAAAAACTTTTTTTTTTCAGTTTTCTTGAAAAGCATCCGCTTAGCCGATGCTAGTTTTTTTTCTATACAACAAATTAAATAACATGTGGCACGATGTTTGTTATTTGTAACGCCGTTCAAAAATAGGAACTAAAAACAATTATTTTGTAAGTACAGGAATCAAACAGTGATCAAATTTCAACTAGGGACCACTTCCGAATTTAGGTCAAACTTGAGGGCAAAAACATATTTTTTCCTAATTTTAACCTTCAAACTAGGGAGAGGGACAAGTTTCGCTATCTCATACACATTTTCGTAGAAAAAAAATCATCAACATCCCCATACCCAAACTTAATGGGTATCAAACTTTTGTCTCATCTTCATCCTCACCAGGTAACGAGTATAATCTCATACTCATACTTGTACATGTTTTCTTACTATGTCAATATTAATTTTAATTAATTTTTATAAAATAATAAAAAATTACTGTAAAGGAAATATAATATTATCAAATATTCAATATTAGGTGGATGATTGCTTCTTCGATATCAAAGTATTTGAAATAAATTATAATTGTTTACATTTTATATTAGAATACCGTATAAAATTCATATTATCAATTTTAATGAAGTAAATAATGTTTAGGTCTCACATGTGATTATTTCTACACTTTTTAACATTTTATTTATTATTTTTTTTACATCAGAATATTTGACTCTAAATTTTAAGTTTTTAATTGTATAAACCCTTCATGTTCTAAATAATATAAAAAATTTATTTTATTTTATTGTCTTTGATCCTTGCTAAAATAATTTTCATTGTCTCTATCAACAGTTTGATTAGTTCGATTTCTGTAAAGTTTTTTTTTTTCAAATTTTCAATGTACTTTCTATTTTATCATATCCTTAATTATACATTTTTCGTATCTTTCACTTTTATCAAATTTTTATTTGGTACTGTTATTTGAAATTTATATCATTATATTTTTTTTTTAAAAATTTGATAATGAAAAAATAAGAATACGTCATTTTAATATTGAATATTTGATAATAACACATTTTTTTTACCATGATTTGTTATGTTTTAAAAAATTTATTAATTGATATTAAAATAGTACGAAAACAATTAGGAACAAGAGTATCAATATACATGTTATCTGACAAACAATTTTACACCTATTGGATATGTGATGCGATCTTTACTTTGAATAAATAAGATAATAAAATTTATTCAAACTTCGTTTTTATTTCTATCTACCTTCACCGGTACTCAATATAAAAGTATTATTATTTAACATGTAATTTTTTTTTTAAAAAAAAGTCAAACTTTCTCGTATAACTTTCTGATAAAAACATCAAAATTTTCATATAAGTTTTTTTTGACAAAATTTGAAATCATGCGGTTTATGTGGCAAAATTTGCAATGACACATAATATCCAAGTCTTCTCATAAGATTTATTGAGTTATAGTGACAAAACTTAACTCAACTCTCTACTAATATATTATAATAGTTTTTTTTTTTCAAATTATTCAATATTGAATTTTAGTAAATTCTCACTTAAAACCAACAATAATGCATATGCTGATTTTCGTAGAAGTAATGTTTGTGTTGATGTTGAAATATTTTTACATATTGATTGTATTATAGGCATTTAAAGATAATTTCATTACAATGCAATCTCGAACATTATAATGTAATTGACAAGTACATATATTTAGTTTGTTTATGTACATTTTACCTCAATGTCAACTTAATTGGTACCTTTCTTTGTGAAGCCTCTTACATTCAGAGTATGATAAGTAGTTTGCAGTAGTCATTTTTTGCACTTAAAAAAATATTTGCATAAGAACTTTAGATATTGCATTGTATGTAATCCTTTTGCATAAAGTATTTGATTTGCTCTCAGTCACATCATGTTTTTTGAAGATAGACCCTGAACTTAGTCATACTAATATGGATGAAGGAACGCATATAATTTTAAAATCTTATTTTGGTTGATTATTTCTGCACCTCCATAATTTCATCCCAGCATTTCAATATACTTGAAAATTTTATTTTATCTTTTAATTTAGAATTTTCATTTTGAGTTTCAAAATATATAATTTAAAAATATTTTATAATATACATTCCAAAATAGAAATTTTGTATTTCAAATTCTACATTCTAAAATATAAAAACTTACATTTTAAATTATTTGTTTTAATATATAAATTCAAAAATATTTTGTATTTTTTTATTTTAGAATAAATAATACAAAATGTAAAAATTTATAGTCTATAATATACATTGGAAAATATAAAATAGAAAAAAAAAATATATTCAAAATTACACGCACTGAATATATTTTTCAATGTGAAGTTTCTTCGCTGACAACTTTCAAATAAAACTAAAACTAAAGGACAATACAGGAGTTAAATAACATGATTGAGTGCAGAAAGAGAGTGATAGGGGGTGCAGGAAGCAAAAGCCACAATTATTTTACCCATATGAAAATTGTGAGACTCGGTATCAGTGTTTGGGCTTTGAGCTTTTAACATGCCATGTGAACTGAGCTTGGAAGGGTCTTTCTTCCTGCACCACCAAAATTTCTTCTACACCTCCAAACTTTTTTTAAATTCTCAAAAAACCCTTTGACCATTTAAGAAAATCCGCAGACACCACACCCCCAAAATTATGTCGACTTCCGGAAGTCAAAATATATGACTTCTGGAAGTCAAAATATATCACCGGAAGTCGATTTTCGGAAGTCAAAATGTATCACCGGAAGTCGACTTCCGAAAGTCAAAAAAATATTTGACTTCCGGGAAGTGAAAGAAAAATTCTCCAAGGTAAATTTTTTTTTTTAATATTTTTAATTCCTTTTAGAATTTATATTTTTTAACTTTTAATAATTTTTTTAGTTTATTATTATATTTATTTTTTATGTTTTCATATTTCTTAAAATATAAAAAATATTAATATCTATATATATAATTTTATTTTTATTTAATATAATAAAAAATAAATATAAATATAAATATAAGTAAAATTAAAATAATATTAAACTTTAAATTAAAAAAACAAAAAAATAAAAAAAAATTCTGCTTCATTTAATTTTATTTAATATTTAAATTTATTTTAAAATAATAAAACTTTAAATTAAAAAAAAATAAAAAAGAAAATATATATACAATATAAATATATATATATATATTCGTTTTTTTTAAATTTTAAATGTTATTATTTATATATTATTTATATATATTATTTTAAATATGATTTTTTATTTGTTTTTTATTTTTATTATATTTTTAATAAATTATATAAAAATAAATTTAAATTTAAAAATATAAAAAAATATATAATTGAAAAAATTTTAAAATGTTTAAAATAACAAAACTTTAAAGTTTAGAAAAATGAGAAAAAAAAAAAATATATATATATATATATATATATATATATATATATATATAAATTTATATTTTTTTTTTCATTTTTTTAAACTTTAAAAGTTGTCTTATTTTAATTTAAATTATTTTTCAATTTTTTATTTAATATTTTTTTATTTTTTAAAGTAATTTTTTTTTAAAATTTATATGTTTTATAATTTTTAATACGTGTTTTTCAAAAATTGAAATAAAATAAAACTTAGAAAATACAAATTTTAAAAAAAATTAAAAATATTTAAAATTAATTTAATTTTACTTACGGAAGTCGACTTCCATAATGTTTTTTGATTTTTGGAAGTCGACTTCCGGTAATGTTTTTTTATTTCTGGAAGTCGATTTCCGGTAATGATTTTTGACTTTCGGAAGTCGACTTCCGGTAATATTTTGATTTTCGGAAGTCATATATTTTAACTTTTGGAAGCATTTTTGGGGGTGTCATGTCCGTGAATTTTCTTAAATGGTCAAAAGGTATGTGGAGAATTTAAAAAAAATTTGGAAGTGCAAAAGAAATGCTTGGAGGTTAGGAAGAAAGACCCAGCTTGGAAAGGCTTTTATTATTGTCACGCGCATTTTTGTTATTCTCTTACCCTAATTTTCTTTTCTGTTTTGACTACAAATTTGATTCTAATCCTTTTCTCTAATGCGAATTGAACCACCCATATAAATATCGGGAGACTATAATTATAATTTGCATTCTTTGACTAGACTGTGAGGTGTTATCATAATTTCAATTCTTTAAATCAATTAAAAAGCTAATTCCCAATTGAAGAATTGAATGCACATAATGTTCATTGCTATATCTACAAATTCTAACTTTTCAAGTGTTTAAAAAATGGAAAATAATTTTGACTATTAAATTTTAACCATTTTTTCTTATAATGTTAGGTAACATCTTCTAAGTAATTTTTCATTTTTCTATTTTTTATTTTAAAATCACTTAAAAAATATATCTCATGTTATAAGAGAAAATTATCAATTGTCAAAATATTATTCTCCTTAAAAAGTAAAATAGAGACAAAATTTGTTAACATCAATCGGTACTAAACACCTTACAGTATGCCTAATGGAGAATAGCTTGAGAAATTTTCTTTCAAGACTCATTATATCTCATTTCCGGTTTTGTTTGAGGTAAGGGTATCAGAATTATGAACGAAATAGAGATAGTATAAATAGTTGAATATCTCAAATAAATATTATTTTATTTTTTAAACACTAACTTTAACATAAAGTATCATTACACTTATTTCATTAAAAATTAGAGATGTCAAAATGAGTTTGAACTCCAGGCAATTTGACTCATCATGAGTTTGAGTCATGTTATGTTGAAAAAATTAAGTTTTTTTTTTTTTAAAGTGGGTTGAACTCAATCCGACTCACTTAACTCACAGGTTAAACGAGTTAAAGGTGAGTTGACAAAAGTTATATACACTACTTTAATCTTTAATTATTATCTTTATAATAAATTACTCAAATAACTGTTTTATAAACAATTTTTTTAAATTAGCATGACAAAAGTGTGTAGTTTTTTCATTTATATTTTGTTGAATAATATGAGAAAAATTATGTAATTTTTAGTCATGTTTTCTTAGACTATATAAACACTTTCTTGGATATCATATATTGGTTCTTGATTTTACTATGATTGTCATATCATGAGTTACTTAAAAAATTATTCAAATATTTGAATACTTAAAAATAAATAAATATTTTTTTCTTTTTTATGTAGATTGGTGAATCAATCCACTTAATCCACCAATCCCTAATTGATTGAGCCGGGTTGTGAAATTTATAACTCACTATAAAATAAGTAAGTTAGATTAGACTCATTCATTTTTAATTGGACTCGTAGCGAATGAAGCTGTGAAAACTGGGTTAACTAACTTTGAAGTGTGAATGAATCGGAAATCGAAAATACCAACATTAGATTCGAAACTTCGACTGTTCCCGTGAATAGTTTTATAAAATCAAACCTTGTAAGAACAACTAAAGTAAAAGAAAAATTCATATATAAAAGTCAACTGAAAAAAATAATTGAATTCTATTTATTAATAAATTTGAATAATTGTCAACATAAAATTAGGCAGGTGGACACTACATTTATTAGCACTAAATATATTTCCATTTACGCTGCTTATTCAATATATTGTGTAATAAAAGATTCATCTCCTATTTATTATTTATTAAGTATCTGCATTCTTTTATATCAATTGAAACTCACAAATGTCCATTAATATGCTTGATTTATATTTTTGAAATTTTAAATAAGAGTAACTAAAATAAATTAAAATAAAAAATTAATTCAAAGTATAATACCTACCAATAAAATTACATAATAAAATATTCATATAAATAAACTAATGTATTCTAAAAGTAACTTTGAATACAAATATAAAAACAAAAATTTCATTTATAATTGTATTCCCATCTTTTAATAATTAAAAAGAATTAAAATAAATATTCCTAACAACACAATATGTATACACATTATATTAGATACTATGATACTTACCGTCATCAATAAATATGTGTAATTAAACTGCAAATATATTGTCAACATATTCATTAAATTAAAAATACCTTTTGGTCATCACGAATTTCACTCATGCATATCGGTTTAAGTTAATTTATTTTTAGTGATTTTTGGACAGAAGAACTTTATATTTAAATTTTATTTTATTTACTAAATTTTGAAAGACTTGTATTTTTAATATACCACTATAGTAATAATAGAATAAAAATATAATTATACAAATAAAGAAAAGTTGTTAGAAGAATAGGTGGTGCAACCGTGCAGACACGGAACTGAGCTATGTTTCGGCCGCCTCAGAAACAGAAATGACAACGCTATTTACTTTTATTTCATTATTTAATTAATTAATTAGTTTATTATTTATAGATATTTGTGCATCCATCAACGGAGTTTCAAACCCAGAATTTTGTGATAATGGAAACAGTTTCAGGAAGTAAAATATGGAAAGCACACACGTCGTTGGTGATGGTGCAGGTGTTGAGCGGAGGCTATCACGTTATCTCCAAATTGGTTCTTGACGTTGGGATCAACCAAATCGTCTACTGCGTCTTCCGCGATCTCATCGCCTTCCTCATTCTCGCTCCCATCGCTTATATCCACGAAAGGTTCTTCTTCTCCATCTCACTCACTTTTTTTATGCATTTCAACATCTGAAACTGATTGCGATTTCATATTCCACTATTTGCTTCAATTTTCGTTTCGGAGTGATCGATAACAACAACAAAATCGTCGATTATTCTTCTCTCAAATCGAATCGTTAGATGTGTGCATTATCATAATACCTGTGATGATCCATTTCCACCAACTCCAGTGAAATTTGTTAGACTATTCTGTTGCCTTTTTTTTTTAATTGCCTGTCATAGATAGCATTACACATTTTTTAAATTACCATATCAATTATTTTATTACTAATTGTAGGTATGGCTGAATAAGATTAATCCAATCAAGAACTCGTTAAACTTTATTGTAACTCAAAACTAATTGGATTAGTCAAAGTAAATTCAATCAATCCAATACTCTATAGCAAATTTAAATTCAGTTAGATGAGTTGAGCTCCCGAGTAATCCGTATACACTTATCTTGATAGAAAAGGAAATATAGATTTAGAATTATTTTTTCTAATAAATTATTTTCCAAAAGAATTTTCAAATGAGTCTGTTGATGACAATAAATTTATAATTTCACTTTTATAATATATATATATATATATATATATATATATATATATATATATATATATACATATATATATATACATATATATATATATATATTAATAAATCTAATATTTTTTTCTAATTAATGCTAATTTATAAAATTAGTAACAATAGTAAATTTTAATTAATAATAATAGTCATTTACGATTTTTTTCAATTAATAATAATAATAATTTTTTTTATAGTTATACTATATACCATTAAAAATAAAATAAAATAACTATTAATTTTATTAATAATTTTAAGTTAAAAACTTAAATTTAATATTAATACTTTACGTTTATTTATTTTTTAACATTTATTTAATTTAATAATGATTACTTTTTAAATTCTATGTAAAATGATAAAAATTAATTAATAATTTTTAAATTAAATATAATAGTACAAACTTTTTAATAATATAAATTAATATGCTTTAACAGTTTATATACATATTTTAAATTAATTTTATATATACGTCGAATTCCGACCTGTTTTATCTTATCAGAAAACCATTGTGCCTCACAAAATCAGCTTTATGAGTCTGTTTTTAGTCTGATGCAGTGAATAGGTAGGTACGTAATATTTGATACTAATTTATTTGTGTAAGTTGTGTTTTCTTTTCAAAGGAGTTTTATTCGAAAAAACAAATCTATAAAATTGTCATATACTTCCTAATAATTAGGCAGCTTGGTCCATGTAGGAAGTGTTGTTTTGACTTGATGTTAAATAAACTTTAAATAAGATCTTGATCCTTGTATTATGTTCCAGAATAGCATATTGTAGCTTATAATCAATGTTAAGGAAATCGAAGTTAGTGGAGATAAACTTTAAATTAGATCTTGATCCTTGTCATTGTTTGAAAAACAAAAAGACAACAAAAATTTTCTAATATTTTAGAATATATTCTAATATAATAGACACAATATAATATAACTTCAAATTCTATCTAATTTACAATTGAATAAATATAATAAAAAAATAAATGAGAATTTAAAAAAAAATGGAAAACTAACACACAATGGAAAGGAGAGGGGCAACAATTCAAAGATGGAGGCGGCAATTGCAGGAGGGAGGGTCGACAGTTGATGAGGGTGGCGATGAGGGGAAGGTGAAAACATATAGTCATAGAAACTAGCGGGCAAGTAACGATAACACAGAGAGGTGTGAGTTTGTGGATTCTTTGTTGGCGTTTTTGTTGAAGTCTTTGTCGGTATGAAACAACCACAGAGGCGGTCGAAGAATGGTGGGGAAAGGAGAGAACAAATTGAAAGAGAAGAAAAAACGTTTATGTGAAAGGAGATGAGTGACACACAAGAAGGAAAGAGAAAGTGGAAAACGAAACATATAATAACACAAACAACCACAATTCTATGACTAATCGTCGTTGTTTCTTTTTTATTTCTGGCTTTTAATGATCCTCTCAATATTTATTGTTTTTTTTTTCTTTTTGACTTTTAACTATAGTTGAACATGGAATCATCTTTATTTTCGATTTTGAACAACAGTTTTCATGTAATCGTCGTAAAAAAATTATTATATTTATTGATTTGTCATTGTGTTTCTTTTTACACACCGCCTCGTGTTATTAATTTACATTCTCAGTTAAACTTTTTACATTAATTAAAGTTTTTAAATTGGAAATAATAAAATTAAATAAAATGTATAAATAAGAGCCGTAGAAATGAATTTATAACATCTTCTATGATTTTGATATAGAATAATTTTAATAAATAAAACATCATATATCATAATAAAGTAGAGCAAATAGCAAAAAGTATATTATAATTTAATCATTACAGTTATCCCAAAATATACTTAAAACAGAAGTATCATGAGCACAAAACAATGCCATAAACATGTCTTAAAACATAAAACAAATTGACACAAGATTGTTCAAAGGGGTTACATAAGACCAGTTTTTCAAAAATTGCTCACAAGAGCAATAACCAACATGTCTAACCTATACAGCAACATCTTCATTGTCTTGATGATTACTATGGGGTCTCCGCATCTGCTCACACCAATATTTGGTGATCATTGCAAAATGAAAAACACAACAAGGAAACAAACACAAAAAGAAAGAAGGGTACGTTAGTGTATTTAAGCATTGATACATAAATCATAAATATAGTTATATAAGTACATCACCAAGAAACACATACATGCAAAAAACAAGCATTAACTCAGAGTTTTCACTCAATTAAACACTTAACTAACTGTTGACTCGTTATCCAGATTATGCATTTAATATAGAATTCTAAGGAAGCATGCACCTGTGTTGATTTCTAAACTCAAAGTTGACTAGGGGCCTCCCTGTAAAAAGAAAAAAATTGGATTAGGGGTTCTCATGCAATTTCAACAAAAGTAAAGGACTTCCTGGCAAACAATGTTTTATTAAAAAGGGAGATCTAACAAGGACAAACTAAACTGAACAAAATGCTATTAAAACTCGCCTTTTAAACACTTTTTAATAAAAACACTATTTTTCTAGACAATCAACTAAAACTAATTAATTAAAGACACAAACACATTTTTTTAAACTCACTACAACAATTTATAATTTAGACCACACTAAAATAGACAACGACTAAATAAATGTAGCATAAACATATAATAAACAACATTTTTATAAATGATGTATGAATATAATGAAAGTCCATGATTATATAATTGTTGCTTTAAACTATGTGGGCAAAACTAGTAAAAATGTGGTCTAAAAACATAGGTAAAGTATAAAATCAACATGTAAAATTGTTGTCTATTGTAAGAATTTTAAGCAACGGTTTTAAAAATATTGTCATACTAAAAACCGTTGTCTATTACCTATAGCTACACTCACCTATACCACGCCTAAAAAATTGTGGTCTAATCTTTAGACCACGGTTTTTATAATTTATATCATAATTTTATGTCGTTGTCTAAAGTCATTTTTGTTGTAGTGACTAAAACTAAACTTTTAGAAAGGCAAAACACTGCAAAATGGGATGATAATTATTCTCAGATAACATGTGGAATGTTGATGATAAGAAAGATATTATGAACTCTAATAATCACTCACACTCACGTAAAGTAGAAGGATTATGTGGTGAGAGAGTGAATTGAGATTTACCTTGTGATTGATAGGGTGATAACCCCTTGTGCTTAGACTCTGTTTTGTTTTCCTCTGCCCAAGAGGACAATGTTCTAAGTATGGGGGTGTGTTAGCACTGTAAGCAATATGCAACATTTTTTAATGACGAATACCAAATACTCTAACCATAAAGGAAATAAGTATATTGAAGAATATTAGTTGTTACTTTTTTTTTGTCAATTAGTTGTTACTTTTTTTTAAGGAAGGAATTAAACCCACAATTTCTCTTACTTTTTTTTAAATATTATTAAACTAACTTTATTTTTCCAACTTATTAGCATGAGAACATTTTTGTTTGTGAAGGTGTTATTTTTCTATAAAAACGGTCAAGACACCGGAGAAGGTTTTAAGCATATATAGCTCAAGACTGGATATGGGCCATAGTGATTAATGGTTGATGTGTGCTTCTCTAACTCTTCTGCTTAACTTTTATGTTTGTTGATAATTTAAACTATAGCCAATGTATGTTAGGTTGATTATCAGTGCACATTACATTTAATAGGTTTGTTCTTAGTTTTACTTGGATGTGAATGTAAGTAGCTATTTATAGTAAAATTAATAATTTTTTAAAATTTTGGATCAATTTAGTGTCATATGTTAGAGATACGTGGATTCAATCCTTTTAATCAAATTTTATTAAGTTTATTTGAGATTTAAAAAACGTTTATAAGCTAAAATGAAAGTAAAGATGTGTCAAACAATGTAAACAACTCAAATATTATCATAAGACGTGTTTAAAACATTAAATAAAATTAATAGCATTTAGTTAAAATAACTAAGTTTACAAAGTTTTAAAATTGAAAGACTAAATTGGATGAATCAAAAATTTAAAGATAAATTAATTCTAATATTCAGGACAAAAAAAATTTAATTCTAAAGTTAAATATTGTATTGGACTTTTTATGTTTTTTTTTAAACTTTATTAAACTTTAAAATTATATTAATTTTGACATTTAAAAATATATATTAAAAAAATTAATATATTTTAAAATTTAATACTGAAAAGTAAAAAAAATTAACTCCTTTTTCTAAAAATTATATTTAACCTTTTACAACTTTTTCTCCTTAAATAGACATTTAAATTTAAGTTTGCATTAATCCATCCTTATATTATACTCCATCTCGTTTATAAATACCACATACCTTCTATTTTAAGTTTATTCTAAATATTTTTTTTAATTTTGTAATAGACACTACAAATTTAATTTTATGTAAATAACTCTTCCTTAACGTGTTGCGTTAAATTATTTAAATTAAATATTAAAAATTCATTAACTTTTCTTTTCGCTTTCTGAACTTCACATTTACAAATTAAAATAATAATCTATATTATCAATACATATAATTTATTTTTGTAACTGTCAAAAATCTTATGATAATTTTAATAATATTTTTATTTAATAATTAGTATAATAAATATCACAATAAGTTGATAATGATTATAATAATTAATTTTAATATTTATTACCATAAAAAAACTGTACTACTGGTCATGGAAAATTGATTTAGACCAGAATAACAGAGAAAATGGGGTCGAAACGGGATTGGTTAGAGATTGGGGCTCTTTCCGCAGCAATCAACAATGGCAACATAGTTTACTTCTATTACTTAATTTCGTTTGTGGCATCCATTTTCAACTTCAACGCTTTCTATTCAGTTTCAATCAAACCCCAATCTTGAACGTCAACTGTGTCCCTCTGTAGAGAGATTTGTATTGTAATCAAATAAATTGTAAGCTAATAATAATGGCAGCAGTGTCAGGGGGTGAGATTTGGAAGGCCCACACGGCCATGGCAATGGTGCAGTTATTCAACGGAGGCTATCACGTCATCACCAAAGTCGCCCTTAACGTTGGCATCAACCAAATCGTGTTCTGCGTCTTCCGCGATATCATTGCCCTCGCCATTCTCGCTCCCCTAGCTTTTATCCGTGAAAAGTACCTACCTTTCTTTCTCTCTCTCTCTCTCTCTCTCACACACACAAACACACACGCTTCGAATGTGCAAGGGGAAGTGAATTGATTACTTTGTTTGTTGTTTTCAACGCTTCGAATGTATCATTGGTTGTGTGTTCTATTGGTTCCCCGTTTATACGTCTGTCATCAATTCTACTTTTCTTTCATTACTTCTTATTTTGTTAGGTGGGGAGCCGGCAGTACCATTTCTAACATCATCTCTGTAATCCACTTGCGACTATTGGTCAAAACTCATTGGAAACTACAAAGTTGCCGGTGAATTTCATTAATAAGAAGTGAAATTCAAGAAACTGTAATTTTTCATAAATTTATACTGATAATAATAAATGGTGTGTTATTGGTGTCCCCACCCAATTGTCAGTGTTATTGGTGTCTCTCTGTGTTTAATTGGATCAAATTGTACAGTTATGTATGCCTAAAATTTAGACCTATCTTCCATCTAGAGTTATCGGTTATAGTATGCTTCAGTAATTAACTAATAACCAAAGGGTTATCATGATCGAGGTTTATTTGTTAACATCTCAAGTTTGATTCTGGAAATGCTCACACTTATGGTCAATTTTTTGCCTAATCTAATTTTATTATACTTTCTTTGCTCATTTAACTGTGCTATACTGCTATGTATTCAAACTTTAGAAATGAAATTTTAACTTGCTACACTGTTTTATACCCATTTCTCATCGCCATTGCTTTACTTCTAATCCATCGTCATCCTAATCATGTCTGGTTTGTAGGCATACACGGCCACCAATAACTAAACGCCTTCTCATGTCATTCTTCTTTCTTGGATTAACTGGGTAAGGTTCTGGATATAGTGACATATTCTCTGTATTGGTTATGTGTGAACAATATTGTTTTATTCATGGAATGGTAATTTGGCTTCTTTGTTCATGTTCAGGATATTTGGCAACCATCTTTTGTTTCTTATTGGCTTAAGCTATACTAATCCAACTTATGCTGCTGCGGTTCAGCCAGCCACTCCGGTCTTTACTTTTCTATTGGCTGTGATGATGGGGTCAGTTTCTCCACGTGTATTTTGTCAATTTATCTTTTTCTAGGACACACAATTCCCCACTATTGTTGCATTGAAATTTATACATTAATTAAATCAAGATACACCAGTATATAGAGCAACGTGCACCTGATAAACTTATTCATGCAGTACAGAAAGAGTGAACTTGCTAAGATATGAAGGTTTGGCCAAGGTTGGAGGAACTTTCTCCTGTGTTTTAGGTGCTGTTCTGATGGTATTGTATCGTGGTCCGGCATTGATAGGATATTCAGAAACAGACTTTGTAACACACAGTGAAATAAGTGCCAAAGGTCAACCAGAGCCTTCTGGATGGTTAATTGGTGGTTTACTGGATCTCGGAGTTGATCAATTTCATCTCGGAGTTTTGTGCTTCATAGGGAATTGCATGTGCATGGCTGCTTTTCTAACCATTCAGGTTCGTCTCCTTTTTATATTCTTCAAATGATTGTTGACTACAGGAAGCATTAAGAAAAAACTGGTAGTGATCACTGTCATTTCTTGTCTCTATTAACTGATACTTGTTTGTTAAGTGCCAATTCCATGCATTATACACATGGCATTATTCTAATAGTCATAGTGTATGGAGTGAACCAGATGGTTCATCTGGAAAACCTCTGAGTGATCCCCTAAGCCATTTATGTTTAGAGATCTGGTCCAATTTTCAGGATCAGCCTGGTGATACTGTCTTGACTTTGTTCAATCATCTAGACCTGTTTTCATCTTATTAGCAGCATGCAGCAACACCACGACAGTTGTGGAGACTGCTGGTGAGAAGTGGTTCCTTACGTTGAGAACTTTGAAACGGATGTGACAGTTGAGTTTGATTGAACAAGAAAATCAATCTTGGATGACAACTGAAAATGTGGTTTTCGAAAGTAAATGAATGAATCAAAATAGTAGAGCGATGTGATGAAAAAAAAGTGAATCAAAAAATGAGGTTGAGTTATTGGAATGGTAAGATACGAACAAGAACCAACATGACTAGGTTCTTCATAAACAAGAACAAAGAGTATTTATTAATTTTGTTAGAATTTTGCAAATAAACTACATGGTGGATTGTATTTCATTTTTATGAAGATGTGAGTGGTGGTAGGGTCATGCATTCGCAATGCCTTGTCTTGTCCTTGAAAAATGGTGATTGAGTGTTCCTTGTTTCTTTTAAGAGGTAACCCCGTGGGTTTCTTGGAAACTGCAGCATATGTTGTCAACAGAAACTTATACAACGAGTGCTTTTTGTACTAATCTCCTTAGCAGAAACACCTTACCTGGGGCTACTACTAGCAAAATTCACCTCTGTTGAAAGGAATATTCATTCAACCATTCATTTAAGCTTTCAAAGTTATTAGAAAATGAACTTTAAGTCGAGAAATAGACATCTTGAGCATAAACTAGATATTTATAGGTGGTTCGATAGCAATAATATGATAAGTCCAATAAAATTAGTTAGGATAAGATTTAATGTCATATTAGAAAATGAACTTTAAATCTAACTGAATCTCACATAGTCGACATGTATAGTCAACATGTATGACGATGTGAGATTTCTAACTGAAGTAAACTTTTGAAAAGTTGCATGTTGGATAGTGTTGAAAGGATTAGTGTGCAAAACAAGTCACATGGGATAGTATCATTCTAATACCATGTTGTTGAGAAGAGAAAAACTAAGGAAAATAATGAATTATGTGTGTTGTATACACACATGATTATTCTTATTTATAATGAAGAAGAAATACAATTCTAACGAACAAAATCAATATCTTTTAATGAAAAATATTTAATAAGACATTTCTCTGTCAAATTATATCGTATCTCCTTATTTAGTGTAATCAAATGATATCTTTACCTCCCCACGTCCCCCCGCAGAAGTTGACCCTCTTCCCCCATTAAGTTGAAACTTCGCAATCAACCAATGTTTCCCCAATTGTAGCCAGTCATGTAAGACCTCTATACCATCCATATAAGAAAAAAAAAAAAGCTACCACCACCTCAAGTTTAACGATGCTACTTGAGCCTTGAGCAACTGCCTTATAACCATCACCAAGTTTAATCCTTTTATATTTGGTATCCGTAACTTGCTAACCCATGCATGCCACAATTTTTTTGGAAATAAAATTGTGGGCAGCTCTTCTCTCTAACAAAATGGGATTATACTTGTTAGGATCCAGTTTCCAGGTATGACACTTGAGTTTCACATTGAAGTACAGGATTCTAGTATGGGGTTTATAAGGCCTCAGGATCTCTAACTACAACAACTACCTTTTGGAGTACAGTATGGTTCTCGAAAGTTCTGATCAATTTGTATCAAATCCTTCCACCATGTCTCTCATTTGCTGGTGAGCCACATAAATGATGACACTGCCATTGCAGTGTTTGTCTAGGACTAGTCAAAGGGCTAGTGCACAGGCAGGGCAAGAAACATTGTGAGATTTAGGATCCATTGCAAGTTATTGAACTTGAGTCCTACATTGGAAGTATGGAATTCTATTATGGTGTCTGTGAGATCTTGGGCTCTCTAACTAGAACTGCTAGTTTTTCCTTAACAATGTCAATAAAAACTTCCCTTTCACCATCTCAATTAAAAATATTGTGAATTCACACATTTTTCATTATTGGATGCCTTCCCAAAGTTGTCATGCTTTCTGTCACACTGAATAATTTACTGCCAGAAAAGCCGCTCTTCAAGTTATGTCATTTAAAGTTTTTAGGTGATTAGATTAGCCCTGCTTACTCTGCTAATTGTTTTAACAATTTTACGATATTAGGTTCTATTATATGTGAAAAATGTGTTAATTATTGTTGTGAATTGTTTCCAGGCTCCACTATTAAAAAAGTATCCTGCAAACCTGTCTGTCACCGCTTATTCATACTTCTTTGGAGCTGTTTTGATGGTAACTACATCATTCTTTGCAACTAACGAGTCAACTGACTGGAGATTGACACAGTCTGAAACTATTGCTGTTATTTATGCAGTGAGTCGCTAGAACTTCAAATCAACTTTCAATATTATGAGCCATTATTAGTTGTCTCTTAGGAGGATTTTTAGCATGTAGAGTGTTACAGGTGTTTCCCTTGTTTGTCCAGGGATTTATCGCATCTGCCCTTAATTATGGACTGATAACATGGTGCAACAAGATATTGGGGCCAGCCATGGTTGCTCTTTATAACCCACTTCAACCAGGAGCTTCTGCTCTCCTATCCAGAATTTTTCTTGGAAGTCCTATTTACATGGGAAGGTATACGATGCTTGTTTAAACTTAAGAAATTGATTTACGATTCCTATAAACTGTTTTTTGTTTATTAAAAGTAAGCTTGTTTTGTAGTTTATTGAAATAAGTTTTTATTTGTTTATTGATGACAACAGCATTGTAGGGGGATCTTTGATCATTATTGGTTTGTATGCGGTTACTTGGGCGTCTTACAGAGAAAGACACGCAGCTGCTGCACTTATTTCTCCTGATAAGAATTCTTTTAGAGTTAACATTTTTTCAGGTCCCTCCACCATCTCCCCTAAGTCTTCAGATTAACGGAATGTAAAAACTTCTCTCATAATTCTTTCTTCTTTTTATTTATATATAGTGTTTTCAAGAACTCAGAGAATCAACGTTCAATTTTTTTACTAGGTTACAACTTCAAATCCTTTCATCACAATTGTTTTTATCGATATATTTAAATCACCATTGGAGATCGGATTACAAAGAAAAAAGATGAACAAGTGTGGTTATTGTATTTTGTAAGAATAATAGGCTTATTAAAATAAATTGTGTACGGCTCAATTTAACGTTTATTTTTCCAAATTTATTCCAATAAACCAAATTATTAGTTTGGACTTATTGCAAATATTTCCTATTCCTCCAAATTATTCTTCATCCTGCACTCATGAATATAAAATTTTTCATTTTGTCTGTTTTCAATTGTGCAATTTAAAAATAAATGAAAAATGATTTTGAGATTATAGTTTGAAAATTTTATAAAATATAAATTTTGAAAGTTGTTTTTTATGTTTAGAATTCTTTAAAAAAAATCAGTTCGAAAGTTAAAATTATTTTTTGGATTGTACGATTTGGATGTCATTTTCAATTTTCAAATTTATCATTCGAAAATAAAAAATGACTTTGAGAAGTTGAAGAATGTTAAGAAAAAATAGTTTTTAGATTATATAATTTGAAAATTATTTTTTACTTTTAGACTGTACAATTTAAAAAGGGATAAAACAGGAATTTTAATATTTATGGGGTAAGGTTCATGAAGATTAGAGAACAAAAATATGGCTTAGTTTAAAGTTGTAAAAGCACGAGCAATCTCTGTGTGGATGGACTTGTAATTGACAGATAGATAAGGTGTTGGTTGACCCAAAAAGAGTGATTGCTAATTGTTTCCTTCGCCATGATTTAGAAAAGCAAATAAATATAGAGTATATCAATGTACAAAATTTTGTTAGGATATAATTATATTAAATATTCGGAGTAGTTTTCTACCAAACTAATATTACAACAAAAACTACATGTTTTTAACGAAACTCCGGAAATATTTTCAATTTTATAAATTATTTATAGTAATTATTTTTCACAAAATAGTTAACTTGTAAGAATATAGAAAATAATATTTTAGAATTGATAGTGTTTTTAGATAGTGAAACTAAAGTATTTTAATATTAACGTGTATAAATATAAATTTTATAAATGAATTTAATTATTTTAAAATATATTACATCTCTAGAAATCATTTTTTCTAGAGTTTTCTCACTTATTCCTATATTATCTCAATTTGTGATCATCTCTTTGAAAATCAAGAATTGTATGAGTAGTCCAATCAACAAGATCTTCTAATCTAATTGATTGGTTTCCTTAATAGAGTAGCTCGTTCCTAGGTCAAATCTAACTTCTTCTTGTGTGCATTATTTTTGATTTGCATGTGTTCTTTGAGCATTTTTTAGGAGTCTCTGTTAACCAATGGTCCTTTTGGTGTGACCTAATCGTTTTTGTGTTGTTCTTAGGTGTAGATAGAACATCATGTCCATATGAAGGTGGTTTGGACATCCATAAATTTGTTGAATTTTGTTTAGTGTATTCATTGATGTCGGATTCAATATTGAAGGTTATCCTAACACTGTAATAACCATCTAGTCTTTGTTAACCAATGGTCCTTTTGGTGTGACCTAATCGCTTTTGTGTTGTTCTTAGGTGTAGATAGAACATCATGTCCGTATGAAGGTGGTTTGGACATCCATAAATTTGTTGAATTTTGTTTAGTGTATTCATTGATGTCAGATTCAATATTGAAGGTTATCCTAACATTGTAATAATCATCTAGGCTCATGTAGAGGAGGATGATATGTGGTGAGAGTAGCAAGAGATCATAGTCTAAGGGTTTTACCTTGACCTAAGACGTAAAGGGATTAACTGGTAGGAAAACTCATTGACAATGACTATATAGAACAATAAAGACCACCACAAGTGCATAACTTGCCAAAATCTAACATCAATACATGTATCCAGATAATTGAGTCTCGTATGGTCTTTACTTGTAACGTATTTGTCTTTATGAATGAAATTTATGTGATTTTAACTTAAATTCTATTATATGAAAGCTTTTTTTGCAAATAAGCTTATCCTTTTGTTGTGTTGTTCTGATATGTGTTTATTTTCTTCTTTTGAAATTATCACCTTAATTGGAGTGAACAAATAGAGATGTTGTGTTTATTTTCTTCTTTTGCAATTATCACCTTAATTGGAGTGAACAAATAGAGATGCAAAGTTAGAGGCATCCCTTGTTGATGAACAACTTAGTCTTTCAGTGTTTTTATTATTTCCTTTTTGTCATGTATAGATTTTGGAGTTAATATTGTAGTCTATAGGTCCTTGGAACTAATATCCTATATTAATATGGTTATATCTTTTGAGTAATTATGATGATATTGTAAAACTAATTAAGGATCTTTAAGATTTATGATTCTCACTCGATAAAACATAATAAAGCACTAACCTTGATCCATGAGAGATCCTGTGAATATGCGTTCTTCAAATTTGTAATCTTGTGTGCTCTTCAATCACCGTTTCCCAATCTATCTCTTTGCCTTTCTTTCTCTTCTCACACGTTCTTGATGGGTTACAGTGAAAAGAACCTTATGACCAGAGACAGAACCCCAATTCTTTTTATAAACCAACGTCCATCAAGTTGGTTTTATTTTATCTTTATCTTTTTTTTTTATTTCATTATCAATTCCCATAATAATAACCAATAAGTATTTATATTTTATTAAATCACAATTGGGCCCATCATAATATTTCAAATGAGTCACTAATAGAATTAATTCGTCAATTAATTCTAACATTCTCCCACTTGACTCATATGATGTCATAACATTATGTGATTTAATACATAAACATAATGCGCAATAAAAGATCTTGCATAAATTGGTTCCATCATTATTCATAATTAAAG
>Ga0214545_1004716_pt1 | contig 25314 bp, 6 predicted proteins | sample CNSS4metaG_FD_160064 | JGI IMG/M metagenome (GOLD analysis project Ga0214545, IMG submission 160064) | Root nodule microbial communities from cowpea collected in UCLA plant growth center, Los Angeles, California, USA - CNSS4 | ecosystem: Host-associated > Plants > Roots > Nodule | place: USA... | reverse complement strand
AAACCTATGATGGTAAAAGAATGACATTTGGTATGTCTATTTTGGGTTGTAATACATTATAACATATGTTTACATTCTTTTTCTTGAAATCTTGTTGATGTAAGTGTAATGATACTTCTCTTTTTTTTTTGCCTTAATTATATATTTGATTGGATTTCATTTGAAATAAGATTTAGAATTGTGGTTACAAAATTTTGGAAATTACAAAGACTTAGTAATCTTGGAAATTAATCAAATAATGAAAAAGATTGAGAAATTTAATGAAAATAGAGACCTACTACTTTTTTGACAGTTTTTAATTGACAAAATCTATATTTTGTGACAGTTTTTAACCGTTAAAATATAATATTTTTTGTAGCGATTTTTAACTGTCAAAATACGATATTTTTTGTAGGGATTTTTAACTTTCAAAAAAAAGATATATTTTGTGGCGGTTTTTAACTGTTAAAATATCATATATTTTATGACGATTTTTAACCATCAAAATGTTATAAAATATAAAAAAGTAAAGATAAATTTTGTAGCAATTTTTAACCGCTAGTAATGTTTTTTTTTTTTTGACAACAATACCAGTAGTTAAATTTTTTTGTCACAAATCGTTTTTGACATATGTAATTTTGACGGTTTTTTAAACCGTCAAAAATTTCATTTGTGACGGTTTTTAATCGTTACAACTTATGATTTTAACTGTCACAAATGTTATTTTTTTTTGTAGTGGTGACATAGTTTATCTTTTTGTTAAAGCAAGGTATTGAAAAGAAAATATTCTGCTTAGCTTTAAAGGCTTCCAAAAATTCTAAACGAAATTATTCTCTACTTTATCAAGTGCTTCCCTTCTACCACAAGAGAAAAAACAGAAAATTTCCCTCTACCACACTCTCAATTATTGAGTGTTGTTGGATGAATGACAAGTTCTAAGAAGCTCGAAGTTGGAACAGATGATCAAACTCCACATTATAAATGGTGTGTTCCACTGGGAGAAGATGTTTTCAGAAGATTGTTGAGCCAGGCCAATCCAACACAGCTCAAGATTTTTTGTGATGGCTCACTTTTCAGTCCAATGTTGTTTGGAAAGTTCTTTGATCCTTCTGATGCCTTCCCTCTGTGGGAGTTTGAGTCAGACATCTTGCTGTCTCATCTGAGGAGCTCCAACCAAAACATTGTAGATTGGTATCAAACAGATGAAGGTTACATGTTAACTGCAGAAATACCAGGTACAACAAAGTTCTGCAATTTCACTTACCATATTCTGGTTTTATAATTACTTTCACAATCTGAATGTGTTAAACAAGTCGTACACAATTTTTAAAATATGTAAATTAAAAACAGATGAATTTTATATATATGTTGGAGAAACTATGTAGGTCGAGTCAATATGATTCAATATTTGGAAATGAGAAATGTTAATTAAAAATTCACTTTTCCATATATTATTTTAAACATATTTCAAGGCTCCACACATCAAACCTAACATGCATGTAAAATAAAATTCCATTGTATTTAAAATATATAATTGTTTTTACTCCTTTTAAAATGTAGGAATTTTAATTTTAATAATTATTAGTTGTTTTTCTTTGTTTACATCTTTCCAATGTTAAAATCACTACTTAGATTCTAACATCATTTCAAGGTAGATAAATAATGTATATTTTATATATCTTAATATTTTTTTAAAATATTTTACATGCTGATATTATCTCATTTATACTAACATGCATAATGATCAATTTATTTTATTTAACAAATAATAAGCAGTTAGTAAGTGATAAATTAGAATAATTTTCAAATAGATTATAATGATTTCAAGTTTAGCAGAACTAAAAATAAGAATTATTTGTAGAACAAAAAATAAAACATACTTATTTTTCAGAAGAGATGCCAGAGAATGCTGATTTGAAGCTTATTCAAGCTCATATACGTAATGGCAGAATTTTGGAAGTAGGAATACCAAAGTGTTCTTGATATGGTTTCATGCAGATTAAGCTATAGTAGAGGTTATAATAGTATCTATTATATTTGACAAACTTAGAACCATAGTAATATAACAATAATATTTGGGCCTGAATAACTTTTAGTTAAAAACTATGATATTTTGACAAAGTTTTTTTTCAAGTCATATTAAAACTTTTTCTTTCCTTTTTAAGGTACATCAAATCTTTCTTTTTTTTTCATCTAATGAAATACTGTCACGTTGATATTTTCAAAAATTTATCAAAAAAAACTTTATTAAAAAATAATTTTACTTTAGTTAAATGGTTACAATTACAAATGTTTATGAGACCGAACATAGAAGAATCTTCTATACATAAATCTTCCTCTGATTCCTCTGATTTTATTCACATATATATTAACGGTCCAGTCTCATCACAAAGGAGAATCCACATTCTTTTTCTGTAAGATCAGTTTTTGTTTTAGCTGATGACAAATGTTGTGTCTCGAGTGATGTTACAGATTTTCTCACAAGAACAAAGGGAAGTCTTATATTATGTCACAATTTCTGGGTATAAGGGACAAATTGAATTAATATTAAGGGAAGTTTTATGATGATTACGTAAGTTATTTATACCTATAAATTGATTAGGGAATATTTTAGTTAGTTTCGTTTGTTTCAACATATTCCATAAATATGTTAAAACATATTTTACGTAGATATTATAGGCATGTGGTGTACAAGTGCTGCTGGCCTTTTCAAAAATAGTGAATGAAAGGAAAAGGTGCATGAGAATTTTAACATATCTAGAAAGAGGAATGACCTACCCAATTTCATGTTTGGAGAGGTCTTAAATTAAATATTTAAAGAAAAATATGAGGGACACAATAACAAAGTTTACAATTTAAAATTCAAGGGTTCAATATAACAGAAAAATTGAATAGATGAAAACAAAGAAAAAAAGTTAGTAGAAGCATGTGAAAAAAATACGAAAATCGCATATATATCTTTAGTTGAAACAAAATATAAAAAATACTAAATTGTAAATTTCGCTCCATATTGTACAAAATCCACAATTTTGATTTCTAAATTTATCTTCCTGATTTAAGTTTCTTAAGTTTTAAGTTATATCAAATGTCCATAAATCTCTTTTTACAAAATTTGATCTTTGTTATGAATTAATGGTCATCTATTTATTTGATATAATTACTCATATGATTGATATGATTAATACTCATATGATTCATTACTCTTTATATAAATATTTGTATTAATTTTTTGATTTGTATTCTTTATGAGTTACCATGTTGTATCTATAAATAGGACTCTTCCTACGAGTAATAAGACACACAAAAGTTGCTCATTATTCTCTCATCCTTTATTCTTCCTTTACTTCTTCCTCTATTATTAGTTTTATTTTATAACATGTTATCAACACGATGCTCCAACTAATTGAGGACTAGTGAAAGCTTTTTCTCTCTAATGATATATAGTGCTCTACGTGTCTCAATTTAGGCTCTTTCTAATCCTTTCTTCATTTACAATTGCCTTATATTATTCTTCTTGTGACAAGAATTGTTTGACTTTATCAATTTCCATTTCCGTCTTATTATTTTTATTATTTTTATTATGATGGTTATTATTATTATTATTATTAATATTATTATTTTATGCGTTAGTTTTAAACACGTAAAACGTTGTAAATTTAAATTTGTGACCTTTGATATTACAAGGAAGAATTACTTATATTGAATATTAAATGTTGAAATACATTTAGATGCAAGGGGTCTTGATGATACCATTAAAGAAAGAAATAAAACATTTGAGCAACTAATTTGCTCCTGCGAGAACGATAATGTGAAAAAGAAGATTTCACAAATATTATGAATTTATTTCATGTCTTTGTATAGCTGAACAAAACAATGAAGTTTTTTATGAAAAATCATGAGATATGCCCAACTAGTTCTGCTCCATTCCCAGAAGTAAATGCAGTAATAAATATTATGAATTTATTTCATGTCTTTGTATGGCTGAACAAAGCAATGAGCTTTTAATATAAAATCATGAAACTTGTCCAATTGGTTCTGCTCCATTCCCAGAAGTGAATGCAACAATATTTGATTTATATTTTCATGATCATGATATTAATTATGGACATGGTTATAAAGGAAATTTTCAATGACACATTTTGTCACCAAAAGTGGCATAATAATATGAAAAAGGGAAAAGGAAAATGTAAAAATATTGACAAATAAGATGAAAGTATATATTATCATTACGGTGGTAAAGGCCATTTGAGTTATATTTGTTGTACACCAAAACATCTTACAAATAATGAAAAGAACATAGGAACACACTTTGCTTATGAAGATGGTGATTCTGATTATGACCATATGGATGTTACTCATCTTGATATTATTAATTTTCTTTGCTAAACCAAATGGAAGCATTGATCACCTCATTGGTTATGAGAGTGTTAAAAAAAATCTCATATTGATATTTAAGTTTATATGAAAAACGAGTGTTGGCACTAGTATCAATGATGAGAATATGTGTCTTATTGATAGTGCAACAACTTAAACAATTTTCAAGAGTAATAAATGTTTCTCTTGTTTGATAATGTGAGACATCAATATTAGTATTATTTATAGTACTACAAATATATTTGAAGGCTCTAGAAAGGCTATTATACTTCTACCAAGAAGTTGAATAGAAACTTATTAAGTTTCAAGGATATTTCTCTAAATGGATATCTTATTGAGACAAACAATGAAAAAAAATATGAAATATCTTTATATCTCTACGATTGAGTTGAAAAAAATGTATTGGAGAAATTGTCAACATTCTCTTATGATTTGTACTACGCATATATTAGTACAATTAAAATACATGTCATGGTAAACCAAAAGTTTACGAATCAAAAAGAATTTTTTGTTTGGTATGATTAGTTGGGTCATCCTGGATCTATTATGATGCCAAAAAAAAGGTTTGAAAAATTTATGTGGACACCCACTTAAGAGTCAAGAAACTTCTTCAGACCAATGAGTTTTCAAGTACTATACGTTCATAGAAGTTGATAATAAGACCATCAACAGAAAAATTAGAAATGAGTCAATCTCATTTTCAGAACGAATACAGGGTGATATTTGTGGTCCAATACACCCACCATGTGGATCATTTATATATTTCATGGTTTTAATTGATGCATCAACTACATGGTCACATATTTTTTTATTATCAACTTGCAATCAAGTATTTGCAAAGTTATTAGTACAATTAAGAGCTCACTTTCCAAATTTTCTGATCAAGAAAATTTGTTTTGATAATATTGGTGAAATTAAATCTCATGCCTTTCATGGGGATTGTATATCAATTGGAATCTTTACTAAAATGTTTAAAATTGGTTACAAGACCATTACTTATGAGAGCTAATCTTCCAATGGCTACTTGGGGATATGCAATTTTGCATGTTGCATTATTGATTCGCATCAAACCAACAAGTTATCACAAATACTCTATTATGTAGTTAGTTTTTGGTCAATGACCTAATAATCTCATGTAAGAATTTTTAGGTGTGGTGTATATGTTTTCCCCACCAAAAAGGACTATGATGGGTCCTCAAAGACAATTGAGAATATATGTTTGATATGATTCTCCCTCAATATTGAAATATTTTGACCTACCAACAAGAAACTTATTTATAGTTCGACTTTTTGAATGTCACTTTGATGAATAAGTTTTTCCAACATTAGGGTGAGAAAGAAAACAATTGGAAAAAGGTATTGGTTGGAATGAATTATCATTATCTCATCTTCATCCTCATACAAAAGAATGTGAACTAGAAGTTCATAGGATAATTCATTTTCAAAATTAGTCAATTAATTACCTAATGTTTTATTGACATAAAAAGGGTAACTAATATCAGCTGCTAATGCTCCGAAGATAATTGATATTGATTCATAACACGCTTGAAGTGTGATAGGCTTGTTAATTCCAAAGAAACGCTTGAAGCGTTGTAGGCCTATTGGTTCCAAACATAAAAACTCTTGAATGAGAAAGGGAGTTAAAATGCAAGATGACCTAATCAAAAAGGTTGAAATTCCAAAAGATTCATTTGACATAATTAATGATTCGGTTCCAAAAGAACCTCAGGTACCCAATATTGTTGAAAATGATGAGATCTCAATAAATTATGTCATGAATCATATAATATGGAACCAAAATGAAGTCAACATTGACGAAACTTTTACATATAATATAGCGATGAATGTTATGAATGACAACGAAGATCAATAATCAATGATTATTGAAGATTGTCGATAAAGAAATTATTGGCCAAAATGAAAATATGCAGATAAGCATAATTAGATTTGGTTGCTAAACAAAAGGTTTTTGGACCTATGGTTCACACACCTGAAGGTGTGAAACCCGTTAGGTATGTAAGACCCGAGAAAATTAAACAATTAAATATATAATTATTTAATAAATGCGGGTAGTATGAGCCTTTATGGCATTTAATGCGAATGGTGGTGACATGGAAAAGTATTAGCTCAATTGGTTAAGAGTACTTGATTGTGTGAAAGAACTTGGGTTCAAGTCCTATGTATGCCAAATTGTATGTTTTATTAATATGAGTATTATTTTAATGCTATGATTGAACGTGATTGATGATAATGTAATCCTAAAATTATAAGAATTATCACAAAACATGTATTGGTTGAATTGGTTGTGTTTTGACTTTGTAATTGAGTAGTTGTGTGTTCAAACCTTGTTGAGAACGAATTAAACTTTATTTTTCCCAATAATAATTTTCGTTTAGGGTAATGAATGGTGATTAAGATAGTAGTAAATTAAGGATAGAAGGAAATATAAGGAGAGCTAGGGACTGAAATTTTGTGGTGCTGAAAGGAGAGGTTTCCAGAGTAATCATAAGTATTTTTGAAAGAGCAAGGATTACAGGCAAGGGGAGCTGTTTTATGTGTTTTCTATCATATATAATATATCTTTCTTTGTGTGATCCAAATTGTATGAGAATCCCCACTATTTGTGCCATTTTCGTAAGTTTCTGGGTTTTCGCCCAGAAACCGCCTCGCGGGTATGAGTATACTGCAAGGCGACGCATCAACTTTAACCCAGTTTTGGGTTCTATAGCATGAACTGCCTAGCGGTGAGATAGAACCGCCAGGCAATATATGGTGACTAGCACTATTTCGTTGGGTTTTCGTGTATTTTGTGACGTCCTGAGTTTCCAATAGACTTCTATGTCTGTCTGATTGCGTAATGCCATGATCTTCCTATTATTTGGGTGCTTTTGAATTATAATGGTGGATGTAAACATGATGAATTATTTTTAAAAATCAAGAAATTTAATTGAAGTTTGATTTTTAGGGTATTAAGATATGATAGAAAAACTTATGATGCGTAAAGGATAATATTATTGGGAATTTGTTTGATAATCATGTGTGAATTGTTGTGTTCTGGCGAAATGGGAACCTGGATCAAATTCTGGGCATTTTGAGTTCTTCTTAGGCATAGAAACATGAGTTTCTGGCCAGGTACTAATACGTTGTCTGGCGGCGCCACGTTTGTCGCCAGGCGATGATGGTGGGCAGACATTGTTTTATGTAGTTATGTAATTGTCTATGATAGAGAGAGAGAGAGAGAGAGAGAGAGAGAGCTTTGGGAATTGAAAGGAAATGGAAATTAGGTGGATGAAACCGGGAGGATTAATGCATAAGTGCAAAACGAGAGGGAGATTTTAAGAAGAATAATGGTATATGTGTGCTAAAGTATAGTTGGAATTAATGCAGAAGTGGTAATGGGAAATAGAAGATGTACTATTCTGATTTGGAGTGTAGGTACTAGAAAAGATGTGCTATGCAAAGGTACTTTTGGAGATGTATGTTAATTATGCACTAGTGGCTAAGGTATGAATCATAGTGCATGTAGACTTAAGTGAAAAGTAATTGAGTAGAGGTTGTGGTACTATTGCAATGGAAAATAACCAGTAGTTAACTTGGAGATACTGGACTGTGTGTTAATGTCATTAAGGTAGAGCAAATCCTTGGATAGTGATAGCATGCTTGGTAAATCCTAACTCATGATTAAAGCGAATTAGGAAATTGGATTATAAGTAATGGACCATGTAGGGTATGGCAAGGTTTCACGAAGCAGAGGATGATGATTGAGAGGACATGAATATCTTGAGGGCATTTTGGGGGTATAAGCAAACATGATATGTGTGAGCAAAATCAGTTACTGGTGTGCTACTGTCATAGCGTCAGACAGTGCAACGAGGGCTGCCAGGCGATAGGACCCTCAGGGATGTCCTTGCACCACGTGGTGCCTAGCGGTAAGGTGTGATCCGCCAGGCGATAGACCCTGAAACAGGGGGTTTGGGAGAGGCCTGGCGCTTGGCAGCAAGGGTGTCCCGCTAGGCGGTCTGCACTATATTTTCGCCTGGCGGCGCTTAGGCTGCCTCAGGCGGTAGTGCTGCAGGTTTTGACTTGCGTGTGTTGTTTATACGCATTGATGCGAACTTGGATCAGGAGATGTTGTGTCATGAGCGGGTAGGTTCATGGATGGTGGTGAACACGTGATGATATGAGTGGGGAGGTTCATATCCAGTTACTCTCTGTGGGGATACGAGCGGGTAGATTCTATGTTTTGTGCTCACACTTGAGAGATGCTGCATACGGGGAAGTACATAGTTGGTGGATCACGTGTTGGACTACAAATGGGTAGGTTTGTAGAGTAGGACTACGAGCGGGGAGGTTCGTAGCGTAGGACTACGAGCGGGGAGGTTCGTAGAGGCAGGACCACGAGCGGACAGGTTCGTGTGAGCATCATAAATCTTGAGTCCAAGGTTAACTATTTCTGTGTGAATTGAAGATTGAAAAGCCTTGGGGTATTAGGGTCTTGGCCAAGAATTTACTAGGATGAATCAGATGGGTGTATTTCTTTTATTCTAATAACTTACATGTTATTTTATTTATAAGCTCACCCTTTCTGTTTGTGTTTGGCGATGATCGTGTGATTCTTTACACGTGAGCAGATGATACTATAGGTGATGCTAGTGAAGCGTAGAGACAAAGAGAGGGATAAACCAGGCTTTGATCTAGAGATTTTTATTTTTATTTTAAATATGATATGTAGATGTCATTTTGGATCATGTAATCACATTGTTATTTTAGTTTTATTTGAATTGAGGCGCCCAAAATAATGATTTGATTTTTCCCGTGTTTTGAGGATAATAAATTACAACGTTTGAATTTATTATTTTAATTATTTATTTTAATTAAGTAATTTTTAGTAGGGATGTTACAAGGTACATATGAATTTTTGTGCAAAAATCAAATTAAGAATGATGAAATTGTAAGATACAAAAGCACAGTTGGTTACTCAAGGTTTTTCACAAAAACCTGATATTGATTTCTAAAAAGAAATATTCTTTGGAATTGGATGCAACAACATTGCAATATTTGATTATCCTAGTTGCACAACAAGGTCTGTATTTACATCTAATGGATGATGTTACAACCTATTTGTACGGTTCTCTTGAGAATGATATTTATATGAAAATCCCTAAAGGATTTTATTTGCCCAACAAGACAAAATCTAAAGAGGGTTATTCAATAAAATTGAACAAGTCCTTTCATTAATTAAAACAATCAGGACTTGTGTGGTATAACTATCTTATTGAGTACTTATTAAAAGAAGGATATAGAAATGATCCTATTTGTTCTTGTATTTATATGAAAATATCCAAAAATGATTTTTTCATTATTGTTTATGTAGATGACATAAACATTGTTAGAACTCCTAATGAGCTCACAAAGTCAATTGACTGCTTAAAGAAATAATTTGCATGAATGATCTTGAAAAGGCAAAATTTTTGTTTGAGATTACAATTGAGCATTTAACTAAAGGCGTTTTTATACATCAAGAGACTTATATAATTAAGGTGCATAAAATGTTCTAAATGGAAAAGTCACATCCATTATGCACTCTAATAGTTGTGAGGTCGTTAGATGTTGATAAATACTCTTCTTAGACCTCAAGAAAATGATGAAGATCTTCTTGGTCCAGAAGTACCATATCTTAGTGTTATAAGAGAACTAATGTATCTTACTAATTATACTTGACGTGATATTGCATTTGCTGCAAATTTGTTAAGCAAGATATAGTTCGTCATCAACAAGAAGACAATGGATTGGAGTAAAAAATATACTCTGTTACCTTAAGGGTACTACGAATATGGAATTATTTTATCCAAATGATTAAAAATTAGATCTAATGGGTTATGCAAATGCATGTTATTTATTATATTCTCACAATGTCACAATGGTTGATCATAACCAAGATATTTATTAACATGTGGTAGCAGAATGATTTCATGATGATATGTGAAAAGGACCAAAACAGCAACATCGTCAAAATCATGCATAGTTGTTAGCATTACATGAGGTAAGTCGTCAATATGTTTAGTTAAGGTCTATAATTCAACTGGTGCGACAAATTTGTGATCTATCCTTGAGAAGAATGGAATCAACAACCACATATAAAGACAATAGTGCATTGTTAAATTGAAATGATGATGTAGAGATCCAAAAGATTCGTTCATGCGAAAATCTAGTAGATTTATTTACAAAGTCTTTGCCAAGGAGAACTTTTGAGCAATTAGTTCACAAGATTGGACTTCATCATCTTAATGATGTAAGTTTACATGAGGGGGAGAAATAGAAGATGTAAAGAACAATATTATATAGAATGATGTACTCTTTTTCCTTCACTAGGTTTTTGTCCCAAAGGGTTTTTTCTAGTAAAGTTTTAACGAGGCACATTCTTTTATCAATGGACACACAAGGGGGAGTGTCATGAATTAATGGTCGTCCATTGATTTGATACAATTACTCGTATGATTGATATGATTGATACTCGTATGATTCATTACTTTATGTAAATATTGTATTAATTATTTAATTTGTATTCTTTAAGGGTTACCATGTTGTATGTATAGATATGACTCTTTCGTCAATTTTGTTCAATTGGGTCATTTTTTGCTAACATCATTTAAATCATTAATGGCCATGAATAGTGACTGCCATGAACATGTTACTTTGTGTTTTTTGTTTTGAATTTTTACTTTAATTATTTTTAATTTTATTTTTAATTTTTTAAATTTTTTTTAATGTCCACGTGTCAACCTAGCAGCGTGCCACATGTCAAAGTCAATGTTCTATATTCAATTTGGTCTCCATATTTGTTATTTTTGTTCAATTTAGTCCCAATTTCTGTTAACATGAATCAATTGGTCCATTTTAAACAAAATTAGGGCTAAATTGAACAAAAATAACAAATATAGGGACCACACTGAATATATAAAATTGATTTTGACACATGGCACACTACTGGGTTGACACGTGGACATTTAAAAAAAATAAAAAAAAATTCAAAAAAACCACAAAGTGACATGTGGCAGTCACTGTTCATGGTCGTTAATGATTTAAACGGTATTAGCAAAAAAGGACCCAATTGAACAAAATTGACGAAAATTGGAATCTATTTGAACACAAAACCAAAAATATGACTTATTTGACAAAACTTAACGAAAATTTGGACCAAAAAAGTATTTTAACCTAAATTTATTAATAAAAATATGCAATCAAGTCCTCTATTATATATTTATTGACAAATTCACAAACTTTAATATTCCTATATCTTTTTGAAAAATATATATTATATATTATAAATTATATGTATTTATTTTGTTTTGTATATATTATACTCCTCCATTATTTATTTTATTGAGCTAAATAACTTATGAAAAACAACATTTTTAGTTTAACTTTGTACAAATGCTTTGAAAAATCTAAAGGTAAACTCTTCTAAGAGATAAGTTTGTGCATGAGTGAGTATGTCAAATTAATTAATACACTAACATAAGCAAAAGTTAAAAATATAGGATTACATGTCATTTGATATTAATATTAATATTAAATGTACCTGATCGATACTATTTTAGTACGGAACCAGACGATCTCAAGAACCCTCTGTGTCGAACCTCCCTCTATTATTCTCCGGACTCCTCCTAGATCTGCTTGTTGTATGAACTACGAGGGTGAGGGTACCTATAGGCACTCCAACGCTCAAGTCAAATAGTGATTTGATATGAGGTGTATGTAGTAAAGTGAGAAAAACATACCTCTTTGTAGTCACTAGACCCTAATTTATATTGTTCACTTTATAAACTTGTTATTATTATTTGTGGGTCGTTCGTATTCGAGGATCAACTCTTTCCTTTTTGACTAAGATTGTCAATTCTTTTCTTATTGACTGAGATTGCTCGTTTGTACATTGTCAAAGATCAGCTTTTTCCTTATTGATTGAGATTGCTTGTCTTTCCTTTGTCAAGGATCAACTCTTTCCTTTTTGACTGAGATTATTCATTTGTACTTTGTCAAGGATCAACTCTTTTCTTATTGACTGAGATTGCTCGTCTGTACTTTCTCAATGATTAGCTCTTTCCTTATTGACTGAGATTACACGTTGCTCATCTGTACATCATCATCCTTACCTAATTGGTCACTATTGGGTCGGGATATACCAAGGCCAGGTGGCAGGCCGAGATGTACCCAGCCTCTGCACAATGTTGGCACCCCGGCCATGCGATGGGCTAAGATGTACCCGGCCTCTACACCATGCTGGCTCCTTTTCCTTTGCTTGCTAGGCTTGCGCGCGTGTCTCCTTCTCTCTCCCTAGGGTCGAGATGTGGTTGGTTTTTCCACGTACAAACGGGTCGGGATATGGCTGGCCTGTTACCCATACACCAGCCCCTAGTCTTGTAGTGAACGAAGTGAAACAAGATGCTAGAATGTATAAAATTGAGTAGGAAGGAAAGAAAGAGTGTGGTTGGTCGAGATGTTCCCACCATTAATACCTAGTGAGATGTGTCAAGATGCGTTGACAAAGGTATTGCCCCGGCTCGTCGTTCGAGGCTAATTTATCATAATGATGGGATGTAGTGGGTGGGATTTTTGAAGGAAGTGTCTCGACAATCCGTAAGATGGAGTTGAATCCCACGGTGTAAAGGATTTTTGTCCTTGCAAATGTGGTCTACCATAAATATGGATGGGGTCTTGATGTTGGAGTGAAGGATCCATCTACAAAGTGAGCTAGCCTCCAGTCGAGTGTATCTCGCACCGTATTACTCCAAGTATGTCATCCTCCTCTATTTATTATCCTTCTAGTAGGCATAGTGATTCGGAGGAAGAGAGGATTGTATCCCACTCTCCTGGTAGTGATAGTTCTCAAAGGGATGGTAACAACCCTATTGGTGCGGAGGAGTTTTCGGCCTACACCCTCCGGGGTACGAGTGGGTAGATCCCCGAGTGAAACTCCCTTTATCTAGGTTTGGCAAGTCCACTACCACAACTGCCTTTCGTAAAAAATGTGATATTATAGCTGACACAACATTGACTTGCAGGTTGAAACAAGATCACGTGGTCATGACGTTGCCAACATGTGCCTTGGCCAAGATATACCCGACAATTCCTGGCCAGGATATGGATGTGATTCTACCAACATGTGCCTTGGCCGAGATGTACCCGGCCAATCCTGGTCGGGATGTGGTCGGCCTCTTGCCCTCATGGGTCAGTAACTCCGCCTTTGTGTATTATTGTGTGTCATCTTTGTCAAATTTATTTTATCAATGTGGGGGGATCATCTAGGACGATGAAGCTTCCTTTTCCATAGAGAAAATGCTAAAAAAATATTCGATTGATGCGCTTGATTTTAATGCCTGCGTGCTTTAGCGATGGAAAATGTAAACATAGAATAATAATGATAAAAAATTATGCTTTATTTATTGCTATGATGCCTCGTTAAAACCTTCTTGACCAAAATCCTCCTTAGGGAAAAAAGATCAAGGTAGGAAAGAGTGCACTTATTACGCAATCAATCCACAAATTGTTCGTAAGAAGTCTGAAAATGAAAAATAAGCATCTAACAAACTAATTGTAATAGAACTTGAGATGTGAGGTGTTCCAATCTGTATATGCCCTTACCTACAACTTTCTTGACACATAATGGCCCTTCCTAGTTGGGCGAGAATTTCCCCTCGTGTTTACGGGCAGCATTTGCCATTCACCACACTAGATTTCCCTAGTTAAAAGACCTGGGTTTGATTTTGGTATTGTAGCGTCGCTGGGCTCTCAGCTTGGTGTATGGGTCTTTCTCTTAGGCTATCTACGTAGCATCTGCGCGCAGTTGGCTAGTCTACATGAACAATGATTATGTCTCCCGAAGTTGACAAAAATTTCATAGCTAAGTGATATGTGGATACCACCGCACCAAGCATGTTCAACAAAGGTCTCCCAAGAAAAATATTATAAGAAGTATGAGCGTCAACAATAAGGTATCGAACTTTTACCGTTCGCGTCGTTCTCCCTGCTCTGAATTTGGTGAACAAATCAATGTAGCCCTTCGTATTCACTCGCTCCCGTGAGAAGCCCATGATCGGCTCCGAGTATTGCTGGATTTCTGCCTCCGAAAGTCTTAACTTTTTGAAAGTGCCCTAGTACAAGATATCCACTAAACTACCCTGATCCACCAAGGTTTTCCTTACTGCAAAGTCTTCAATCTCCATCTCCATTGAGATCACCATTGGGTCATCGTGTTGGGGTAATGGCTTGGAAATCATCATCACAGGATGTGATGGGTGGCATGTGCCGTTGGGGACATGTAGATATGACATTGACACTTTGGATTGGTTGGATGTACTTTTTCCTTGCGGACATAATGGCTTTGCCTCCTACGAAGCCTCCTGATACATAGTTGATCACCCCTCTTAGTGGCTTCTCCCTCACATCCCGCTCATCATCTTTCTTGGGCTCAACCCTCCTTTTGGTGCCTTTTTCTCACCTCTCCTGGTACCCTGACGTTCTTTGTGTTCGCTCCTCGTATCTCCCTTCTCGCTCTTCTCTAGAAAAGAATCCCCCTTCCTCCCATTTGACAAATCTTCTGAGGTGTCCTGCCTGTATAAGCTCTTCGATTTTATCTTTCAAGGTAAAACAATCATCCGTCGTGTGCCCATAATTTCGATGATACCGACAATGCTTAGTGGTGTCTGCATTTGGGGGAGTCGAGACTCTTTGAGGGGTTCCTATTAGGTCGGTATTCAGGGCCTCCTCCAAAATTCTCGCTCTATTAGACCCGAGGGGTGTGTACCTGTTGTACTTTGGTTGTCTAGAGTCCTTGAACCTACTGTCAGGTCACGGCGCTAGCACTCTTTCCCTGTCAATGTATTTCTTTTCCTTAGTGTCCGATCAGGTCGTACTACAAAACTCCTTTAATTCTTCCATCTACATGAATTTGGTTGCCCTGGTTCGAAGCTCATCAAGATTGCTCACGGGCTTCTTACATAGACTATTAACGGACGGACCAGTCTTCAGCGTTGTTACAAGGTGGTGCATGGCGACCTCGGGATTTAGATTAAAGATATTCAACGATATCTTTCCTAAGCGCTCTATAAACTCCCGTAGAGATTCTCCCTTCTCCTATCGTATATTTACTAACGCTGGAGAAATGAGATGGTGTGGCTTACTTGTGGCGAACTGAATGTCAAAACGTGTGACCAACGTATCGAAACAATCGATAGAGTTGGGTGGTAATCACGTGAACCAGTTGAGTGCAGGCCCCTTCAGGGACGTTGGCAAAACACGATAAAGAATTTCGTCATCTGAGGTATATAATCCTTCTTAGGTGGTGAATTTGTCCATGTGCACCTCTGGGTCAGACTGCCATTGTACTAGCTCATAGTCAATCATTTCCAGTGTGCGGGAAGCTCTACCTCCATGATCCCGTCCACGAAGGGGTGGCGTCTAGTTGTTCTTTGTCTTCTGCCTGTTTGGTTGGTGGTAGTCTGCACCATGGATTCGTCTCGCCTTGTTCCACCTTCTCCTTCTCCATTACTATGAGATTCTTTCCTTTGTTCGAAATTTTGCTCCATTTGCCTTCGCATCTGCTGGTTCTCTTCTCTGAGGGCATTTATCTCTTCTTTGTTCTTGCGTCTCAATTCTTCCAACTAATGGTTCATCTCCCGTTGCATCTCTGCCACTATTGTACTTTGATCGTCTATTGCTCTTGTCGACACCATCTTTCTTGAGAATAGCCTGGCCCCACGGTGGGTGGCAATTGAACATGATTGATATTATTTTAGTATGGAACCAGACGATCTCAAGAACCCTCTGTGTCGAACCTCCCTCTGTTCTTCTTCGGACTCCTCCTATATCTACTTGTTGTATGAACTCTAAGGGTGGGGGTACCTGCAAGCACTCCGACACTCAAGTCAAATAGTGATTCGATATGAGGTGTATGTAGTAAAGTGAGAAAAACATACCTCTTTGTAGTCACTACACCCTAACTTGACAAATTTGTTATTATTACTTGTTGGTCGTTCGTATTCGAGGATCAACTCTTTCCTTTCTGACTAAGATTGTCAATTCTTTCCTTATTGATTGAGATTGCTTGTCTGTATATTGTCAAGGATCAGCTCTTTCCTTATTGACTGAGATTGCTCGTCTTTACTTTATCAAGGATCAACTCTTTCCTTATTGATTGAGATTGTTCGTCTGTACTTTGTCAATGATTAGCTCTTTCCTAACTGGCCACTATTGAGTCGGGATATACCTAGCCAAGCGGCGGGCCGAGATGTACCCAACCTATGCACCATGTGGCCCCCCAGCCAGGCGGTGGGTCGAGATGTGCTCGGCCTCTACACCATGCTAGCCCATTTTCCTTTGCCTTCTAGGCTTGCACGCGCATCTCCTTCCCTCTCCCTAGGGTCGGGATGTGGTTGGTCTTTCCACGTACAAACGGGTCGGGATATGGTCGGCATGTTACCCAAACATTAAAAATAATATTTAAAAACATTTTCAAATAATATTCTAAAATGAAAATCAAATAAAAAGTTATAATTTAAAGGGTCTTGTTAACCAATGCCCTAAGAACACTTGTTAAGGATAATTAATATACATTGGATTCTGTAACAGTACATAAATGAATGTAATATTAAATAAAATCTGACCTAATAACCATTAATGCAACTTTATTTTATTTAAAAGGCAAAAATGTCCATAAATATTATGCATGTGTGTTTGATATTTTATTTAATGTACACAAAAATTAAAGTTAAAAACGAATTAAATAATAAAATAACTATATTTTAATGTTGTTAAAAATTAAATATAATTAAACATAAGAAAGATTAAATTAACAAAAAACCAACAAAAAAAGTAGTGTATCTAAAGTGTCAATTTTAGACTTCATTGATTTTTTTTTTTTTTTTTCTTTTTAGTAGAGACCTTAAAAATTTCAAAATCTTTAGTTTATATCATAAAGTTCTTGTCTAAAAATTCAAAAAAATATTTTTGTTTTTATAAAATTTATTATGTGCATTTATGCTATTTTAATTAAAGTATTTAATTATTTCAGATTTCAACCTAAAAATAATGATACCAATGTACATTAATTATTTGTTAACCAGTGTCCTAAAAGCACGGGTTAGCATTCTCCTAATTTAAAATAAAAAACATTACAAATAATATTTTAAAAATAATTTAAATAAAAAGTAATAATTACAATTGAAATAAAAAGTAATAATTACAATTGAAATAAAAAATATTAATTACGATTTTATAAATATGTAACAAATTTCAATATTTTATATTTTATAAAAAAAAAAATCTTTTTTTCGTTTATTTAAAATTTAATAAAAAACATAGCAAGTATTTATGAATGTTTACCGTTAAAAGTTATTGTTTATAATTATTAATAAATATTTATATATTATATTTAAAAATAATATTTATAACTTCTTTGTGATTAAAATAACATGACATTATCATAATTAAAAATTAATTTAATATTACAACAAATTCTGTTAATAAAATAATAAAGTGTAATAAAAAATGTCAATTTAGAGTAAATCTAAATGTAAAATTCATAAGTAAACAATAATAATAATAAATAATAATTAATTTAAATATAATTATTAATTTAAATAATAATATTAAACAAAATTAATATTTTTAACATTAATGATAATAATAATTAATTAAAATATATAATAATTGATTAAACAATAATAGTAATAATAATTAAAGAAAAATTTTGAATACGATATAATTAATGATTAAATTATCATAGTAATAATTACAATATTAATATTAATGATCGAAAAATGATTCAAGAAATAAATTAAAATATAATATAATAGTAGGTTATAATTATAATAACAATATCAATAGTAATAATAACATTAATATTAAAAAAAATGTTAAAACAAAATATAATTATTTGATAGAATTATAGTTATGATAATAGTAATAGTAATTATGTTAATAATAATTAAGATTGATAATGGGAAATATATGAATTTTTTATCCAAAATCAAATATATGAATTTTTTGAATAATTGTAAATATAAAAACTTAAATTTTTTTACACAATTTAAATCCAGAAAGTCCAATTTAAATTAAATTAGAAACTAAATAAAAATATTGTATACTAGAAGACTAAATTATGATATGTAACAACCTGCGGCGGATCTTGATAAAAAAGTTTGGAGGGATTAAAATAATATACTCAAATCTTATATATTTAATTATTATTACTAATACAACAAAAGTATATATAACTTAGTATTGAAATCCTTGTACATTTTTTTATAAAAAAGTTATAGTTTTGAAATTGTATTTGATATGAAACTCATTTTAAATAAGTTTTTCTAACTTCATCTCTTTCCCAGAATATTCTCATATTTGATAACATTTTCTTATAATAAGTTCCAAAGAATTAATATAAAACATTCCGCCTATAATTGAAAAGAATTAATATAAACTTTTCCAGTTACAATTATTTGAATCTTAAGAAATGATCTTTTAATTCAACAATTGAATTCCTAGTATCATGCTTGAAAATAGGTGAAGAAGTAAATTTTTATTGTTTTCATCTTCAAGGGTATCTTCCCTTTTTATCACTTAAAACAAATGAATCTATTATTTTTTTTATCAATAATAACTATTTAAAAAAAATTAAGATTAAAAAATAATTTATCAAAATCCAATCAAAAATTGAGAGATGTAATTACTAAAAGAAATATGATAATCGAGTCACCTTTAATAAATGGTTATGAAAAAACATATAGTACCTATAACTTTTCTTTTTATATTTATAAAAAAATAAATATACAAAAAACTCATAAGATGAAAAAAAAAACTAAATATCAAACTAATATTTTCCTATTATGAGAAAATTACCTTTTTTTTTTTTTATCTTAGAAGAGAACTTATGAAAACTGAGAGCGCGAGAGAAAGAATTTATGTCTAACTTTCTACTTTTTTAAATAGAACATCAAAGAAGAGATGCAAGAGTAATAAATGAATACAATACCTGAAAAACTTTAAATGAGAGAGAACAAAAAAAATATCTCAATAAATTTTATTATTCTTTATCATGTTTAATTTTTTATTTTATTATTTATTAATATTAAATATTATATTTTATAAAAAATAAAAATCAACTTTAAAAATTTAAAAAAATAAATAAAATATTTAAAAGTAAAAAATCTTGGGGGGCCATGGCCCCCGCGGACCTTAGAAGTAAGTATGTCAAATTGAGAGATTTTGAAACGTTTATAAAGAGATTGAATTAAAAATTTTAAATTAATATTAATTATAAGTTATAATACATTAAATCAATTAGGTTGTAAAAATATTTAAAGTGCGTCCTATCTAGATAGACTTGGTAGATGTATTGATTTTGAACTTGTAGATAACACTGCTATGTCTAGAGGTGCATTGAGTGCCACAAAACATCATTCCTAGTGTTTATATTTAATGTTTTAATAATTATTAATGCAACATCTTGGAATAGGTAAACTAATTCTTGAGAAAGTGAGAAGTTTTTTATCTACAGTTATTGGTATAACTATTATTCATATTCAAAGAAATTCTTGATATTCTTTCCAACTAGGGGTGGCAATGCGGGCTAGCCCGGCCCGCATAAGGCCTGCATAAGGCCCACACAACGCGGCCTGGCCTGCCTCGCCCCGCATACCACTTGGCCCGCGGGCTCGCGGGCTGGCTCGCTTTTTTTTTGAATTTTATGATAAAACTTTCAATATTTAAAAATTAGGAAACTTTAAGTTCACAAAATTAAGTAAAGACTTTGGGGAATTAGATGATAAATTGATAATTCAACATTTTCATCATATTCATACTATGACATACACAATGTATTCTTTAAATTTTAGCACATTAAAAATTACATAATACTTGTCTTTTCCAGTTATACAAGAATTTGAAACGTTAATGCAAGAGTCCATAAAAGAAGTAATTAATATACACAAGTGCAAGTTTTTTTTTTTAATTTTATGCGGGCTACGGGCCTGCGAGCTCACTGCCCTGGACCACCCCGCGTTTTTTCTTTGGGCCAGGCCCTAATTGCCACCCCTATTTCCAACACCAATTTATTTTGTGGGAACATGCAAAGTAAAAAGTTGTTCATAATTAATGTTGTCATAATTAGAAAACAAAACATGTTGAAAGTAGGTATTCCAAGTTGTAAAAGCTTCTTCAAGAAGCTAAGTTAAAAATGACGTAATGCACAAATATATATGACAATGCATTGAGACACCAAAAGTAATTACTTTCTTTATAATAATTAATAACCTGGAAGAACAAAAGTCTCTTCATTTCTAAATAATAAGAGATTGCTTCGTGGAAGATTAATTTTGAAAAATGTGAGAACTTTTCAACATTGTACAAAGCTTCTTCACGAAACTACATAAAATTTTACAAAATAAAAAATCATAATAGGCTTTCTATAGGAATGTTGAAAAGATACATACATGACTGTGCATTTAGAAAAAAAAAACTAATTTCTTTGTTCATAATTAATATCTCGAAAGAGCAAAAGTTTGTGGAAGTTAAACTTTGCAAAATGTGATAACTTTTCAACCTTGTCCAAACCTTCTTCAAGGACTTACGTAAATAAATGTAGTAAAATATAAAACTATAATTATAAATTATAAATGATAATACAAAAATTAATATTAGAAGGATTTAATTATGCATATGTAACAAACATTTAACTTTCTTAAATTTCGAGAACTACTATGAGTTGGCAATGTATAGAGCCCAATAAACATTATTTCTTTAATAAGTAATGATGGGTATCTGAAGTAACGTTGGAAAAATGAAAAGTTAATTTTGATTGTTGTTAATATTAATTACTTTCTTGGAAGATGAAAAAGCTTCTTAAAGAAAACTATGTTAAACTTTAAACAAAACATCTTATGTTAGGTTGGTATTTCATGTAATACATTTTTTTTTTGTGATAAATACTTTATATAATAAAGATAACTAAACTTAAATTTTAAATTTCATTATTTATTATCCAAATTACAAATTATAAAAAAAATTTGATAGATAATGTGAAGAAAATGAAATAATGTGTAGAAAATGGAATTAATATATTAATATTAATATTACTAAAGTAAAAAATAACACTTAAAAGTGACATAAAACTTAAACACATAGAACATTAATATTTTCATTATATCTAACATCATCACACTCAAATACAATATGACAATCTTCTTCTAAGTCATTAGAAGTATAAATCTTCTTCCACCCGCTTCCTATTTTACAGAAAAGATAGACAAAGTACAAACAAATGAAACGTTTTAACCTATTGGAGTAGTCATCAACATACACTTTCAAATACAACTTTTTTAGTTTAGACCTAAACTTGAACAATTCATAATAACATGTTTTTTGTGAAAACTACAAAGGTGAAAAGAAAATATGATATAAAAATAAGTTTTTAAATATTTAAATTTATTTGATATGAAGTGTTAATCATTTATGGCTTGGGTGTGACATTAATTACCTACAAAACAAAAAATATTATTGAGCAGTGTAAATTATCATATACGTTGGAGTACAAAAAGGTTTATCCTTGTTAGAAATTAAATTTCTTCATCATTTTTCAAATTATTATTTAAAAATTTTGAAATCCAAAAAAAGTCTAATGTCAATGATTTTACGATTTTGTGTGTCATTAATTACATCAGTTAAATTACAAATATTATTAAGTGTTATTTCAAAAGTAATTACTTCTCAAGTTTTAAATACAAAGAGATTTCATGAGTTGGAATTAGAAAAGATTTCGTAATACAAAGAGATTTTGCAATGTTTCTTGAGCAACACAAAATGTCAGATTATCTTGGAATAGGTTTACATTGAATATAGTTGTAATATTGGAATATGAAAAACATTAATGACAATAAAACATTTCATTTCTAATATATTTTTTAATTTAATTCAATTCAATTGATTTAATTTGTAATATTTATTCAACTTAAATTAATTTATTTAATTTGTAATAATTAATTTTATCCATTAATTTCATACATAGATTTTTAGTTCATATTATTAAAGAATATATTGTGATAAAAAAATTATATTAACATGATATCTTTAAAAGTTGAACAATATTTTAAAAAATTCTTATTATTTATTTTTGTCCATTATTTTATTAAAGTTCTTAACAATTTAATTAATGACTCTTCCGAAAATATATAAAATATAAAATAACAAAAAATGACAGGTTACTTGATACTTTTTTGAAGATAATAAACCACATATATTAAAACAATGGTATATTATAAAGAACTTTTACATGCATGCTTGTTTTTTTCACTCTCAACTTCGAAAATAACAGAACCATTTTCCTTTAGTGAATGAAAGGCACACAACTTTTTCTAGCCATGACTTATCTTTATAAACGTTATTGTTATCACCAAATTGCATTGGACTTCGCCTAGTGGTCCATGACACACAATAGTTGAAATTTATATTTTAAGCTTTTTTGATGCAAAAAATTACACCTTTGATTATAATTTGATGAAGAAAAGTGCCTAGAATGTATATTTTTAGGAAAATTTATATCATTGATTTTAATAAAACCCTTTTTACAAATAAATATCTTAAATTTGTATCAATATTCTTCCATTGGTTTTGATCATATATATTTTTATCAAGAGTAGAATCATCATCTAATCTCTCAATCTTCTTCTCATTATCATGGGTTTGTGAATCAGAATTATCCACATCACTAACTACTTTTCTTTCTCTATTGTTGGTTTCACCTATATTTATATTGTTATTATCTTTCATTCAAATAGCAATCGCCTGTATTATCTAATCCATTTTTCGTATCTATTTTTATAAGTTTATTCATAGCTCCTTTTTGTCATGTAATTAAAGCTCAATTCTCCTGTTCTTACGAATTTTTAAATAGCTTGATTCAAATTTTTTAGTTGACATATCAATATATTTTTATATAAAATAAAAAATTATAATATATAAGACACTACTAAAGATAAGTACGTGAAACGAATGAGTTAAAACAATAAAACTTGGTTGAGGTTGTCAACTAAGTAAGATTGGTAGTAGACTTAATGTCTTGAAGTTTTAAATCTCTTTCTCCTTCTCAAGTATGGACCTTTTCACGAACTTGCAGAGTTTATTTAAGATTAATAATTAATAAAAATAATTAAAAAAAACTCACGAACTTGTAGAGTTTATTTAAAGATTAATCATTAATAAAAATAATTAAAAAAATTATTATTCTTTTCAACTCGATAATAAATCTTTTTATCCCTAAACTTAAATTATCTTTCTATAGAAAAATCAATATTGAATTATGCTCCAATAATCTATTATCCACCAAAAAAAGACTAAACCTTAATCTAATTAATAGTTTTGTAAAAAAAAATTCAATTCCTTGTCAAGATAGATGAAAAATAAAACTCTTGAAAAACATGTAAATCAAAAAGTACTAAAAAACCAAATTGGGAAAAAGAAATGCATTTCTAATTCTAATAAAAATGTAACAAACAAAATAAAAACGATAGTAACATGAATAGAAAGAAAAACCATAGTAATCATGATTTGTTAAATTGATGTAAATGTTTGCAACGTGGTTAATGGAAAGAAAATAGAATGATTGGTGATAGGATAATAATAGAGGCCCCATGGATGGACAAAAATTCTTGTTGCAGTTAAAGATCTTACATGTGAAAACAGTTTCACACAATCATACTCAAAACAAAATGCAATGAACAAAGTGGCTTCTTGTCACTTAAACAACACCTTGTTCACAAAAACTATAATCACATACTTCCTAATCTAAATTATAATGGATCCCTTGTAATATATTTTTATTTGTTGGATTCTCTTGAATGTGACCCTCGTGACAAATGAAAAAAATAATCATTCCAAACTTTATAAGCATGAAAACAACCAATATTATTATGCATCACATCATATATACATATATATAGAGAGAGAGAATTTAGTCCAATTAGTTGAAATAGTGATTAGATAGGCACTTACATGTTATGAGGATGATCTATGAAAAGATAAAATTTTGATTTTTAATTATTTAAACCGTTTCAAGTGAGATGAGTAAGTATAACAATTACATTTTACAATCCAAATGATGAATTAATCTATTTGAATTTTAGAATTTATTATATTAATGATAACAAAAATACAACCTTAATATCAAATTCAGAGTTAATACCTAAATTGATATTGAAATAAGTATCTTAGAATATAGGTTTGTATTAATTACAATTTAGGTTGTATTTGTTTTGTGGTTTTCATATGTGGGCATAGGTAATGAAACATTCTGATCCAACTCAAACTGGTGCCTCCATCTACACCTACACCAATTATTATTCTTCTTACTCATTCTTTTGCATCCACATGCCATTCCGTACTACCAAACAAACCAACCATTATCTTCTTTGCTTTCTTCTTCTTCTCCTTTTTCTTTATATTATTGCTTCTTTTAATAATTTACAAACTTATGCCTAGACACTCAATATAATAAAGTCAACAAAATTTTTAAAAAAATATATTAAAAATATGGAGACGGTCCAATAAAAATGTTCTCACCACCATCTCACTTCACATGGGAGTGTGGAGTTGTTTTAGTTTAAATTTTTAAAATTAATATTAAAACAAATGGAGATGCGGGTATCGAACCCAGGTAAGCGCTTATGTGAGCTACATGCCATACGTGTCTTTAACTAACATATTTTTTTAGGAGAAAGCCAAAATCCTTAAAATTTATGTTAAAAGAAATGGAGATGCGGGCATACTTCTCGCATACCGAACTACATTTCTTACATTTATTTTAACTAATATGTTTTCTAGTTTATCATTTTTAACTTTTACTTTTTCTTAAATAAAGATGAAAACTAGGAAGTCTCATATAATATTTTCCTTTTATATATATATATATATATA
>Ga0214545_1004713_pt1 | contig 25330 bp, 13 predicted proteins | sample CNSS4metaG_FD_160064 | JGI IMG/M metagenome (GOLD analysis project Ga0214545, IMG submission 160064) | Root nodule microbial communities from cowpea collected in UCLA plant growth center, Los Angeles, California, USA - CNSS4 | ecosystem: Host-associated > Plants > Roots > Nodule | place: USA... | reverse complement strand
ATATATATATATATATATATATATATATATATATATATATATATATATATATATATATATAATTACTAATTAAAAATATAGAACAAAAAAAAACTAGGTATTTACATCATTAAAATACAACATCATTCAGATTACTTATGAAAATAAATCGCAATTAGAAATACATAAAAAAAAAATCAATAATCGAAACAAATACAATCTCATTAAATATATCAATAATCAATGAAATTTGAAATTTGAACTAAAATTAATTTGATTTAAAAAAATCTTTAAGCTTGCTAAATTTATTACAAGAATTTCATTTATCACGGAGAATCAATAATTTATCGGTAAACTTTAATTTACCAACAAATATTATTGACGAATTTTACATTTAAATTTACTAATGAATACTTCTGTTGAAACGAAATGAATTTGTGAAATCAATCTAGAAGTTCTATCGATAACTTATCATTGCAGTTATCGATGGATGATTTCTCAATATCTTGCCATCACAGTTACTGACGATTGGATTTCGTCGATACTTTAGGCCACAATTTTTTCGCTCAATCTGTTGGAGTTTTATATTATAAAGGGAAAATGGGTCTAGAAGAAGGAAAAGAAAAGAAAAAGAAGAAGAAAGGGTGGGGAAGGAGGAAAAGGAGGGGAAAAGAAGGAGGAAGAGGAGGAGGAGGTGGCCGGTAGATGACGTAGAAGTAGAGGTTGGTGGTTGGCGGAGGCTCACTAGTGACACACGCCAGTAACACATACTGATGAACGTTGATGATCGGTGGTTTAGGTTGTCAGTGGTGGCCTAAGTTAGAGAATGAGGTGGATGAGGAGGGTTGAAGGAAGAGGAAGACAAATAGAAGGAGGGTGTGACCCAAAGGACGAAATTGACTTGGACTAAAGGTGGTGGCGTGACTTTTTGTTGGTAGTACATATCAAACAAAAAATAAATGAAAAAAAGAGGAAGAAAGGGAAGATGAAGGAGATCTTATCATGTGTTTTACATATATATATATATATATATATATATATATATATATATATATATATATATATTATCGACAACTGTTAATCAACGAATTTAAGGCTATCAATACTTATTGACAAATTTTTGTTATCTATCAATAAACTTTATCAATAGATTTTTGTCTATCGATAATTCGACAATAAACATGATTTTCTAATAGATATATGCTATTACCAAAAATAGTAATCAACGATAATATGTAATTTTCTTGTAGAGATTATTACATTTTACTTTTGAACCATAATACTTTTTTTAAACTTTTTCATCTTAATTTTCACTTTAAATTTGCGTTATTTCATTATTTAAAATTTCATCTAAACTGTTTTTAGTTTAAAATAAAATTAAATATTTATGGAAGAAAATGTTAATATTTTATTAGAGATTAAAAATAAAATTCATCAATTTGTCATAAAACCACATATTTAAGCCAAGAAAAATTTAAAAACAAGTTGTCTTTAGACATTTGAATATTTGTAAGTTATGCTTATTTTTTAACAACTCTTTTTCCTTCCAATTTCATAATGCTATTTTTTTAAAAAGAATTTATTGCATCAAAACGAAGCTAATTATCTTAAAATCCTTTTTAACAAGTTTATTAAACAAAAATTTAGAGCTGTCACAATAGGTTGGAATCCGCAAGTCAACTCACCACGGGTTCAGGTTGAATTGAAATTTTTTTACAAATTTTAATACGGGTTGATTTTTTACCCGGCTCATCCGGGTTGAACCCGTGGTGAGCCGGATTGGTGAGCCAACCCGCAGATAAAAGGGTCATACAAGCATTTTTTATTAAGTTGGACTTTACATTTGGGTCATGTTAGGTTTATTTTTAGTCAATACATAAATAATTTGTATTTTTTTGATTTTGGTTTGTATTTGGATTGTATTAAAGTTTACTTAGATTTTAATTAGAATTATAATTTAGTTTTGACTGAAAAAAAATAAAAATAATAATAGTTTTTTAATTAAGTGAACCCGTGAGCCAACCCGTTTAACCCGCCAACCAGTGATAGGCCGGGCCAGGTTCAAATTTTTTTGGCTCGCTAAAAAGTGAGCTGGGTTGGATTGACTCACTAAATCATCAATCCGTAGTAGATTGAGTTGGATCAGACTGAATTACCTGTTTTGACAGCTCTACAAAAATTTATTCTAAATACAACGGAATATACATATAATATAATGTTCAAATAATTTAATTTTAGTAGTTATTTCAAGCTAGTTAAATTTGTATGAATATCCAGTTACATATATATATATATATATATATATATATATATATATATATATATATATATAATACTTGTTTGATGGGTTGATTCAAATAGTTTTTGTTATAATTGAAATGTTAAATTCTTAAAAAGGTTAAGTACATGTTTGGTTTTATTTTGGAAGCATCCAAACTCAATTCATACTAATAAATTATTTAGAGTATCTAAAATCAATTATAAATGAAAAATTCACAAGAGAAACAACTCTAACTTTTCTATCAAACAAAATTAATTTTTCCACATTAAATAGAATCAATTCAATTAAAGTGTTTCTAAACACATCCTAAATCTTTTTAAAAACAAGTTTCTATGGTGTGAGTAAATGGATTAGTCTACAAATGTGCAGGATTCATAAACGAAATTAAACAGATTAACAGCAAGATCATGGTGTCGCCCTCTGGTAGGGGCAGACTTGGTCGTGCGTGTGTGTGAGCCATTTTCATGCGAGTGAACATGTGCATGCAAGTAGGTAAATTATTGGAACTACAGGGGAGCGCTTAGATGAGTAGTGAAAAAGGACCAATAATAACATCAATCTTTATAACAAAACAAAGTACAAAAAGCAGAGCCAACAATTGTGCGTTATTGATGGAATCTTCGACAAAGCTTGTTTAAGTCAAGTACAAACCAGCGGAGCAGAGCAAATGTGCCTCGACAACGATGTTACAAAACAAAGTGTCGTGTATTACCTTGCCAGATCAGCACCATTTGAACCCTTTATGTTGGTCTCGCCTCTGCTTTATCAGATTCTTTCACTGTTCACCACTCATGCGATTGAAGCCTCCCTCTGCTATAAATGAGTTGTGTTACCTCTGAATTCAAAACCAAGACACTAAGACTTCTCCAAAGTTCATTGTCTTCACAGTGAGTGATTATTGCAGTCATTGTTAGCCAAAACAACACCACAGTCATGGCAGGTAATAGGCACAAGAAATCTTCTTCAAGTTTATTCTCTATTTTCAACATCTTCTCATCAAAGAAGCACAGAGGAGGGTACTACGATGCCCCTGATTCAAGCCGCAGGGTGTGGCCTAGTGATTATGACAAAGGTAACTGGGGTGTTGCTGAACCCAATATTGACATGAAAGCTGAAGCTTTCATAGCCAAGTACAAGAAACGTGTTTCTGAATCTGCACTCTATCAACTTGACCCTGCTGCTGATAATGCATAATTCGAAACCATATGTATATTTGTTTATTACTCTAGATTGTAATTTATACATTAATGTTTCTTCTACGTTCTACCCTCTACTGGTAGAAATTATGTTAATAAATAAAGAAGATATATATGAATAACTTGTTTTATTCTACTTCCTCTTCTTCTTCTTCTTTATGCTTTCGCTCTGGTTTAGAGATATTTTTTGGGTCTTTCACAGACAAATTACACTCTTTTACGCTGCGCATGTATAGCATTATCAACTTCTTCCACGATCCAAATTAGTAACACTCCTGTAGTAATTATAGAAGTAAATTAAAGAGAAAAAGAACGGGTGAGGTGTTACTTCTCTGTAGATCATTTCTTTCATTTGCATCACCTCTGAGGATTGTTTCGCCATGATCTCATGCAATTAAGATTTCACATGAAGATTACGAAATGAGTGGGACTTGGTTATAGGTCGAAATAGTCCAGTATGTGTCAAGTTGCAAGTTCCACGTTCATTAAAATTTAAATAAGTTTTTAGTATCTTACATATATTTTTAGTCTCCGTCAAGTTGCACATCTATAGTATCTTAAATATATTTTAAGTATCCATTAAATTTCACATTAATAATATCTTAAATATATTTTTGGTATATATTGTAACCTCCCAATTTAATAGAATAATTATAATAAATAAAATGCCGCATGTTTATACTATAAAAATAGAACACCGATAAAAAATATATAAGAATCAACCTTTACGGTTATTATAGAATTCCGAAAGGAATATCTAAAAACAAAAAAAGAATGTAACAAAAAAAAAAAAAAAAAAAAACATTTTGGCAACAGAACAAGAAATTACATAGGCATCATTGCCTTAAAAGTTGCTCAAAAGAGCCATAGCTAACATTTTTACACTGGACAACAGCATCACCACCATCTGAACGATCTCCAAGAATCTCCACATCTGCTCTCATCAAGGATTTGATGATCATCGAAAGAAGAAAAGGTCAAACAGAGAACAAACAACAAACAAAAGGGTAAGCTAGAGATAAAAGTAATTTTCATCATACATATAAACAAGCAGATTTTAAACAGGCATTTCAGTAAGCACACAAGGCATGTGATGACAAACAATGCAATATCCTCTGACTCAATTATCCGGATAAATATAAAGAGATTGGATTCATTGGATGTCTGCACTTGTGGTGGCCTCTACTGCTCTACAGAGTCATTGCCAATGGATTTCATCCTACCACGCACAAGGTTAGCCTTCAATCATCTAGGGTCATTCTCCTGTCAAAGACTAGGACCTCCTGCTACTCTCACCACTTGAATCAGTTTGTTCTACGTGAAACTAACTGATTCTTTAGAGTTTCAGGATGCAACCTTGCTTGAATCCTTATCTAATTATATACACTACAACACTACCATGAAATCCTACCAAGAGGTTCATGGAATTACGTCTATCTCGTTCCACATTCATGTTTCTCATACCAGAATCACAATTTTATATCAAGCATTATAATTTTATTCCAATGCTCAACCAATCAATCAATTCATGATTCATTCCATATCCAGGTATAGCAAAGTCTCAGTCTCATTTAATCTTATAAACCATACATGACCTCATACTTCATGCATTTTAAGGTAAATCACTCAATTATGGAACTAAACAACTAAAACATAAAAGAAAACAACACTAGAGCATGTCCATGTACCAGTCTTGCTCAAGCTATGAGTCCTCGCTCAGGTGAGACGAAAGGGGATCCCTCACTCAAGCTAAAGGCTCTCGCCTAGGCGAGAGTGCGACATAGAGCATTGCGAGGTTTCGCGAGTTCTCGCTTAGGCTCGCCTGAGCGAGATTGCTCTCGCTCATAACTGGAGCTCGTCGCTTGAGCGAGAGTTTGAACAAAACCAGGGACGAGCTTCTGCTATCCTTACTTAGGCGAGAGCTTCTCGTCTAGGCGACAAACCACTCGCCTAGGCGAGCTTAGTAGATCTCACTTGCTCTCATGCATGCAACACCATATTCAAAATAATACCAAGCAACCTTCAGTTTATTTCCATACCCACAGACATCAAACATGCAGCTCAACCATAAAACAAAACTAAAAACATGCAATATTTATAAAAGCTTTAAACTCTAACTTCCCTTACTTGAACAAATGTTAACAGACCAAAACAGACACCCACATATGAGCACTACAGCTCCAGTAATGGACTATAAAGCTGGAAGATACAAACACAAGGACGAAATGAGGTTCTACACAGAACTCATGCTAGAAACTAAAGCACCTGAATAGGAAAAGGAACAACTGAAGTTTGAGCTCAACTTACTTGGAAGAAAATGAGTTCCGCTAGCTCGAAGAAGGAAGAAACTTATGCCCTAACAGAGCTTCCTGTTTCAACATTGTGAGAGGGAAGGGGAACTAATTCCAGAAAAAGGAGACATAATAAGTTAGTAAGTAGTTGGGAGGGATCTTGGAGTATCAAGTAGGCTGACCCTATGCCCTCTAATAAGGTCAGATTGAAACCTTATTAGAGCAGAAAAAGGAGCTTACATTTATCAAGTTGCACACTCATTATTTAAATATGTTTTTACTATCTTTGACATAAAATTAAAATTCGTTAAAATTTATTAAATAATAAAATAATTCTTTCAAATCAATTATGTTAAAGAATGATACTTAAAATTTTGTTAACATAATAAAATTTAAAAGATTATATTAATTTATTTTTAAAGTTTTAAATTATACAAAGTTTTAAATATAGATTAATTTCAATTTTGTGTCAAATTTTATGATTAAAAACATATTTAACTCTTCTAAAAAGAAAATGAAATATTTTAAAATATGATGTTTGGAGAATTAATTTAAAAAGAAACAATAATTTAAAAGAAATGAAAAAGGAGTAAATTTTATTATTTAAATTATAAAATTTTAATTTTTTTTATATATTTATTTTCTATATTTTCTTTTTAACGTAATTATGAGTAGATTATATTTTTGGTTGTTCCCTGGCATGTAAATGTCATTATTTGACACTAACGAAAACGTATATATTAGTTTACTTTTGCTTATGATAAAAAAATTTTAAAAATTAAAAAAGAATAAATAAAAATTTAAGAAACGAATAGCTCACACGTGATATATCCTTGATGTTTTAATGTTGTTAGTACCACACTAAGAAAATATATCTAATTACCTAATTATTATGCAACATATAAAATATAAATATAATTGAGATTAATAAAAATCTAAAGACATATTTAAAATATTAGTAAAAAATATTAATTTAAAAATATTAAATTTTAAAAAATAATTAAATTAACAAAAAAAAATACTGCTAAATTTAAAAAAACGGTAGCCGGTAAAATTGATAAATGGTTACTTAATAAAAGTAAACTTGAAATAAGAAACTTATTATTATTGTTATTTTTATTATAATAATTATGAAGTTAAATATCAATAATTTTATAATTTATTGTAAATAATTTATATTTATTTTATAGGTACTTTTATATTTTAAAAATGATAAAGTTTAAAAAAATGGTTAACTTGAAACGCAAGCAGTTAAATTTTAAAAAATAAATTGATAAAAAATATTTTAATTTTAAAAAATTTATTTAAAAAATAATTTAATAACTAATATGGACAAAAAAAGAAAGAGAAGAGATTGTATAGATATTCATGTTGATGGAATTTCTTATATTTGAAATTCAGTGCAGTTATTTTTTTATCAAAATTATAAAATTTATTTTATCACTTATATATATTTTGTGAATTTACATTAACAATGATTTTCTTTATTAACACAAAAATATTTTTATAATTTAAATTGTAAGTAACTTTTTACTTAATAAAGTTTTTCTTGAGGCAAAATCTGTCCATTATCGAATCCTTTGTTAGGAATACTATTTGATTAAAATTTTATTATATTCCTTGAAAACCATTTGATGTTAATTAGTTTTTGTCTTTTCTCAGTTTTTTATCTTAAATACGCGTCTCGTTCTTATTTTGATATCTTTCTCTTTAATTTAGTCTTCATTTTGGTTCAGTGTTAAATTAGGTCACATCATCAACTTTTGGTTAATTTGGTTTTTTTTACTAACTGTGTTTAAACAGTTTACGTCAACTAGAATGTTATGTGTCAGCTTCTGTTTTTTTCTTTTTATTTTTTTTAAATTTTAAAAATTTTGAATATAAAAACAATTGTCCCATTGTGTCATGTGTCAATATCGTTATGTTATTTTCTTTTGTTAAATTTAATCTATATATTCTTATTTTTGTTCAATTTAGTTTCTATATTTATTATTTTGTTCAATTTAATCCCAATTTTTGTTAAAGTAAAGTAATTTTGTCTCTTTTAAATTGAGACCAATTAACTTTTTTATAGATAACTAATATTTTTTTTCTACAATTGACATTTTTATTAATTATTTTGAAATTTAATTATAAATTGTTAAATTTAATTATAAATTGAATATAACTTTCAAATTCAATTGTTAAAATAATACAATTATTTAAAATATTATTAAAATATAATTATTAAATGTTTTCTTCTAATTATTATATTCTAAAATATTAATACTTTTAAAATTAAAATTAAAATATAAAATATTTTAAATTTTAATATCTAAAACACAATAAAAATATTAATTATTTTAGATTTAAATTTCAATTTTAGGAATATTAGTATATTTTTCTAAAACATTTAATAATTATATTATAATAATATTTTAAATAATTATGTTCTATTTAACAACTGAATCTAAAAATTATATTTAATTTATAATCAAATCTAATAATTTATAATTGAATTTAAAAAATAATTAATAAAAATGTTAATTTCAATAAAAATATTAGTATAATATTTATAAAACAATAAATTTAGACTCAAGTTAGAAGAACTAAATTGTTCTATTTTAATAAAAACTGAGACTAAATTGAACAAAAATAATTAATATAAGGACTTTATTGAACAAAAATAATGAATATAAGGAATGAGTCAAACAAAAATAACAAATATAGTAACTAAACCGAATAAAAAAAAATAATACAACCATAAAGTGTCACATGACACTAACATTGACGTGTGGCATAATGGTAACTTGACACGTGGACAATTATTTTTAAATTTAATTTAAATAAAAAATAAAAATTCAGGAGTTAACACGTGGCATGCACTGTTAACTATTTAAACACCATTAATAAAAAAACAAAATTGAGTAAAAATTGATGAAAATTAAGACCTAATTGAACATTGAACCAAAATAAAGACCAAATTAAACAAAATCTATGAAAATAGGGATCAAATATGTATTTAAGTTTTCTTTTTTCTTTTTTAATATTTATTTTCTTGCTGTTATGGATTTTTTTAGTTCCTTATCTTTTATTGATATGTGTACTATATTAAGAAGGCGTGAAATCATGAAATTGTACTGTTTGGTTGCTTCCTGTTCTATAATCTTAAAAAAATTTGACTAAATAAGAAAAATTGCTTTAAATTCTAAATTTGTAATAATATATAATAATAATTCTCTCTTTTGTTTCCACATTTTTTTCAACTTTATCTTTAATTATTATTTTAAAAGTTAATTATTTTATAAATAATTTATCTTTAATCGTTATTCTAAAAATATTTCTTATCTTTAACACTTATTTTAAAAACTTATTTTGTATACCTATTTTATTTTTCTAATTTTATATTTAACAATTATTTTAAAAATTAATTATATATATATTTTTTATCTTAACTTAATTTTCTATAAAAATTAAAAAAATCTACACATATGTACTACGACATCGTTTATATTTTCTCTAGTATAATATAAAAGTATCTCTCTCAAATTGTTAAATAACAAAGAAACTAACTAATACATAAAATTAGAGCCTATAAAAATTATAACAGAAATAGTATTCATAAAAACTAACCTTAATAATATATAAATAGAATGAAAGAATTTAAATAGTCTAGGTTGGAGAGCCTAATGTGTTCTTACAAAGGAATGCTTTTACTACAGTGTATGACATCATATGCTCTGTGTTCCTTTGCTAAATCAACCCTGCGAAGAGAAATACAGTATATAAAATATGAGGTTATAAATTCCAACATTTTATTATTAAAAAATTAAATAATATATAAATAATTATGTTGAGTTATTTTCTGTTTTTTTTTTTTTTGAGTCAATCACCTTCTATTGCATGTGACGTCTAGAAGTTTTTATGTAATCTTAAGTCTTTTTGTGAATTAATATTTCCTTTTTATTATAAAAGTGTGTTCAAATTATTAATTTGATATCTTCTTTTATATAGTTAGAGATACCTGTTAGAATTGTTTGGTGTGAAGTTTTTGTGAGAGATAATTCCACTTTTAGAGATAAACGAAGTTATGTACTTTTTAAATAATGATACTGAAACAACTCAAACTTATTTATATGATTACTTTTGGTCATATGCATATAACTAAAGAAGTGTTCAACTATATAAAATAGACAGATTTAAACTTAAATAATGAAGTATAATTTAATACAATTTTTTTTTTCTGAGATATAAAATATATTTATTTTGTAATATGCTTTTATGAAATATTAGCAAAAGTATTGAAAATTAAGATATAATGTTATTATTTGGCCAATTCTTATGACAATTTAAATTGTCCTCATACATTTTTTTTCTCGAAATAATTATATATACATATATATATATATATATATATATATATATATATATATATATATATATATATAAATTTTAGCCTATGTTTTAATTTGTTGTGGTGGTCGTAAAAAATTCTGGTAGGTTTATATATGGGTAAGTGAGTGACTGGTGAAAGTAAAATTCATTGAATGTGCATAAAATCCATTAAAATACGTAGCATAATTATTAATACATATGTTGAAAATAAAATATAACTTAAATGATGCATTATCGTATAAACAAAACCAAATGAGTTTTGGTGTATCGTCGAACCTTTTGGTGTATCGTCTTTACAACCTTAAAAGTTCCATATCTTGCATATTCTTTTAAAATTGTAATAAATTAATTAAGGTATGACAATTTATGGCACATGAGTTTTAATTGTTTTCCAATTTAATACAACAATGCAGTAATTGTAAACACAAAAAGGTTCCAGACAAAAGTTCCCAGAATTTGAAATCAAATGTAGAATAAGTCATTATAAAACCCAGTTAGCAGGAGAAAAATAATGCATAAACTAATTTAATTTTCTTAATAGGTTTGTCCCCAACCATGGCTAGGAAGAAGTTGAAACTTGCATTTATCTCTGATGAGATGACGAGGAAAAGTACATACAAGAGAAGGAAAAAGGGTATGATGAAGAAAGTGAATGAACTTGCCACCCTCTGCGGGATCTCAGTTTGTGCTATAATTTGTAATCCTTTGGATTCTGAGACAGAAGTTTGGCCAAATCCAGAAGTAGCGAACAAGGTGATGGAGAGGTTTAAGAATGCTTGTGTGGTGAACAAAAGCAGGAATGTGAACCACGAAAGCTTCATGATGCAAAGGATCGTCAAAGCCCAAAATGAATTGAAGATGCAACGTCAAGACAACTATGAGAAGGAGATGACCTTGTCCATGTTTCAGTTCATGCTAGGTCAAAACCTGCCAAATATTACCGTTCAAGAAATCAAAGAAATCCACAAAATTATTGACAAAAATATAAGAGAGATTGAGAATAAGTTGGCTGCACTCAACTCTCAGTCTTTTTGATTTTTGTGTTGTGAGATTATTCCATATTTAGTTGTTTTGTATTCAGATATCCATGACCTTTGTCTTTCAGAGCATTTAAATAAAATTCACTGAAAGTTCTATCATTTTCAAGTTTTTATTTTATGACCCAGAGATGCAGTAGCACCTTAATGCAATACCATTTCCACTTCTTTGAACCCATAACAATTATTTACAGAGTTTTAATTGCATATTCATGCTTATTTCAATTTCATGGAAGAATTCAACACTCAAATCAAGAAAACTCTGCGGTTCATTGCATAATCTAGTTTTTAGAACAACATATCAATATTAACATGAGTATCAATTCAAAACCTTTCAAACAATCATTTATTAAATAAAACTCAACAAGTTCATGCATTCAAAATATAATTTTGAACAAACCATAATGCTTATATAAATCAAAACTTAGTTACCAAATTATCTATCCTAAAGTTCTATCAAAAGTTGAAATAACTTACATTATGTCACAACCGAAATTGCGACGACGAACCAAAATATAAATTTTGTAAAGACAGAGTTTGGAGTCGCCACAATAGTTATTATAGGAAACTATGGAAAATCATACAAAAGAGCAAAGTTTGCGAAAAACCAGATTTCGAGTCCGGGAGTCGGTTACGTGTGGGGAAGGTATTAGCACTCCGCAACGTCCATCCTAAGACGATACCTTTAATTAAATGTGCAAAAGTTATGTGGTTTATTTCAAAATATTTAATTTCCCCCAAAAATATTAATAAAAGAATGTACAAAAAATAACAAAACTATTTTTTTGATTTTTTTGGCCCGACGAGGATTAATCCTCGCTCCTACGTCCATGTGAATGGAGAATCAAGGTTACGTAGTTCTTTTTCAAAAAGCTATTTGAAAAAATATTTGAAAAATGATTTAATTAATATTTTTTAATAATTTTGAAAACTCTTTCATTCAAATTTGTAGTATTATTTTATTATTGGTGTCATGCAACGCGAGCGGCCGGACCGACAATGAAAATAAACTCTTTTTTTTAATCTTTAATTTTTTTTATCTTTTTAATATTTTATAATTTTTCATTTTTTTTAGTTATTTAAAAATGGATGTGGATGTCACTACGATGTGAGCAACCATATAGATATTAAAAAGTAAATAAGGAAAACTATTTTTCTATTCTTAGATTGGTATATATTTTTTAGAAAAAAAAAGAACTAAAGTCTAAAATGGGTGTTATGCAACGCGAGCGGTTAAGCAAACACCAAAGAAATAAGAATTTTTTTTTATGATTTAAACAAAATAATGAAAATAAAAAAAAATAAATCAAAAGAAAAAGAAACTAAAAATGACGTATCTTCTGCCCTTTTTATTTTCTTGGCTCCTTTTATAATATTTTTGTGTGTTTGTTTTTCAAGAGAGATAAAATGAGATGCTGTATGGGTGGTAATGAGAGAGAAAGAGAGATTATAGACAATCTTCTTCTTTTTTTTCTTTTTTACCTCCTTCAATATGTTTTTGTTTTCTTGAAAGAGAGATGGCAAAGGAGGTATGTATGTGGGAGTGATGATGGCAAAGAATTAGAGAAGTGTAGAGGAAATCTTTTTTTTTTTTGTCTTTTTCGTATGACAAACTAGGTATTTATATTCACATATTGCAATCTCAATGCAATCCTAGCCTTAATTGTAATGAACAATATAAGGAAAGAATTGGTCATGATAGCAATACATTATAGGGATCAAATCATAGCAAATCAGAGCACAAAATCAATCAAGATCAATAACAAATCATAGCACAAAATCAATCCCAAATAGTAATATTGATTCTTACCATTTGAAGAGATATTGCTTCTAATTATTATTATATAACTAATCTCTTTATTAGGGAGCAAAGGTAAGGTAGGAAATATGTTGAGTTGTTGGGCTTACGAAGGAGTGCGATAATTAAAAACAAATTAGGTTCTTCTTTCTTTTTTGTCTTTTTTTTCATCTGTCTTTTTTTTCTTTTTTTTCTAAAATTAAAGTTTTGAAGATGTTTGAAGAAAATAATGTTTCACATTTTTTTTTTGAAAATAAATTTATTTACCCGGACGAAATTGAGTGTTGACACATTACCTATAACTTCTTACCTCAAGTTCTAGCTCAAGTACAAAATTATTCAAAATCTAGAGACATGGAGCATGGTATCCAAACATGGCAAAATTTAGTATATGGTAAAACAATTTGCAATGGCCAATCTTTTCAATTGACTCTATTCGAATTGATGACAAAATAATACAAAAAATAAGAGTAGAAGAAGAAGAAATTTATAAAATAAATAAAAACTTAATTTTTTTTTTGAAAATCTTACTGGTAGATATGTTATTTAGATCCTTAATTATTGAGTGTGATTAGATTTTTTTAAAAAAGATCCTTAATTACTAATGCTCTGTTCACTTGAAGGAGAGTGATTAAGAGAGAGTGAGTGGAAGAGTTTGAGTTGATTTAAGAATGAAATTTGTATTTTTTTTTAAGGGATTTAGAAGTCATGGTGAGTAAATTTAGAAGTAATTTTTGTAAGAGTTGAGAAGATTTAATTGATGTGATAGATTAAAAAATATGTTTTAGTAGAAGTAATAATCAAATTACTATTTAGCCCTTAGTTAAATTAGTGTTGTAAATGAATTTCTTAATTTTTAAACACGTCGTATCCGATCCACCATAGCCGTATCCGATCCACACACTTGTATCCCATCCACCAAACCGAATTCGATCCAGCCAGTGCGTATTCGATCCACCCTTCATGCGTATTCGATCCCCTCACCACGTATCCGATCAAGCTGTCGATCCCATGACCACGTATCCGATCCAGCAGCACAATGGATTGAATCCTTCACACAAGATCTGCTTTTCCGCGCCATGGTTGCAACTTCTTGCAGCAAGGATTGGTTGCATCAGTGTGTAGTGTGTTTGCATTGCAGCAGAGAGGTCGAGAGGTGGTAAATGGGGGCATAGCTTGGATGGGTAAATATGTAATACTCCAACCCAATCCCCCCATATCTTCGCATATAACCCACGATTACAAATCTGATGGATCTCTCAGATGCTTGCTCTCCTTTCTGCACACATACCCTTAAAACGAACAGTCCAATCATTTTGATTTCTTTCCTCGCAAAGTTTCTCTCCTTAAAACGAGCACAACGTAAATGTGATTATATTTTAAAAAAGATAAGATATGAAAAAAAAAATAGAAAGAAGGTAAACGTGATTTTTTAAAAGAGTGAGGTGGAAAGCAAGAAGGAAAGAAGCAGGCGTCAAAAATCACGAAAAAAAACTAAAGTTTAAGGTGTCTATTTTGTAAAAAAGCGTAATTTAGAGCCTAAATAATCTTTTCCTTTTTATTTAATTATTATTGTTTAGAACCAAAAAGTTTTCCTAGGTGATGAAGTTTTAAACCTACACTCCCCTTTCTTAAAATATTTCCTTTTAAAAGGAATAAGGCTTTAAAATTTACTGATTGAATACCTTTTCATTTAATTTAGTTTGAACTTTTTAATTTTTCTATAATCCTAATTTGGATGAGAAATTTTACAATTAAGAAATTTAAATACATTGAGTAGTTTTCATTTTAAATGGGTTAGTTTTTAATTTGTAGAATGCAATTCAAATCTATTATAATTATAATTTTTTATTGGAATAAATTATTTTAACTATTACTAAATATAAAAAATATAAAATATATAAAATATAAAAATTATTATTTTAAAATTGTAACTTCTATCAATAACTTTGATAACATAGTTGATAGATATTTACAAAAAATAGACATTTGAAGCTTATTTTTAAGTCATCTTAAATAATCAAATTATTTTCATAAATTTTTAAAATTTTATTTTTTAAAAACATTTGATTCAAATAATATATTTGATTATAACACTTTTTAAAATTCTTTATTTTCTCCAAAATTTGAAGTACTAAACCAGCGGAGCAGAGCAAATGTGCCTCGACAAGGATGTTACAAAACAAAGTATCGTGTATTACCTTGCCAGATCAGCACCATTTGAACCCTTTATGTTTAGTCTTACCTCTCTTTATCAGATTCTTTCACTGTTCACCACTCATGCGATTGAAGCTTCCCTCTGCTATAAATCACTTGTGTTACCTCTGAATTCAAAACCAAGACAACAAGACTTCTCCAAAGTTCCTTGTCTTCACAGTGAGTGATTATTTCAGTCATTGTTAGCCAAAACAACACCACAGAGATGGCAGGTAATAGGCACAAGAAATCTTCTTCAAGTTTATTCTCTATTTTCAACATCTTCTCATCAAAGAAGCACAGAGGAGGGTACTACGATGCCCCTGATTCAAGCCGCAGGGTGTGGCCTAGTGATTATGACAAAGGTAACTGGGGTGTTGCTGAACCCAATATTGACATGAAAGCTGAAGCTTTCATAGCCAAGTACAAGAAACGTGTTTCTGAATCTGCACTCTATCAACTTGACCCTGCTGCTGATAATGCATAATTTGAAAGCATATGTATATGTGTTTATTTCTCTTGGCTGTGTGAACTGATTTATCCATTAATATTGCTTCTACCTTGTACTGGTAGAAATTATGTTAATAAATAATGATATATATGAACAACTTATTGTATACAACAACTTGTCTAGTTGTTCATATGGATCACTATAACCCCTGCACTTCGGGTGAATTGTAATCCTCCTTCTTAATGTAATATACTGTGGTTCAGAGATGGCATTTGTCTCTTTCACCATCTATTTTTCTCATAATTTCCATTACACTTGTGTAACTCCCTCTACGATTTCAGTTACACCCCTTGTTTTGTTTATGTGATTAAAAAAGTAAATAATAAAACGGTGGAAGTGTATATGAGTTCATAACTTCCTCCTGTTACACCAGCTCTGGTGCTTATTTCCTCCCCATGGCTTCATCATGCAATTGAGATTTCTCAGAAACTTTAGGGTTTCAACGTTCAACACAAGTGCATGAAATTTTTAGTTTTGCTTCACTTGTTGAGTCTGTGATGTGAGGGGTAACGTGACTGGGTTATTGTTGGAAATACTCGACTAATATAAGGATGAGAGTTGTTTGTGTGGAAGAGAGGCATGTCAATGACAAAGGAGTCTCAAAACCTTTAGGTCTAACATCGGAATTAAACTTGTCATAGTTTAGTATTGGACAATTTAACAACTAAACTTTAATTTTTTCACCAATTAGCTCGTTATTATAAAATTATAAGATGCATTCCATTGTCATAGTTTAGTATTGGACAATGATTTGGTAACTAAATGCCACAAACTTTAATAAAGATTTTACGATTTGACCGTGAGTCGTCAATGACATATTCATTTTGTTTCGGGTATAGGGTCCAAACATCTATCTCCAACACTCAAATTATCTTTTAGTTCTTTTGTCCGATGTTCTCCTCAGCTAGCTTGTTCGATTCTTTCTCCTGTTCAAAGTCTTTTTCTCCTTCTGCTCAGCTGATCGGACTATCGGTGCACCTGTCGAAGAGGCTCTGATACTTAAGTCAGTTCAAGTCCGGTCGGAAGATAGTAATAAATGATGTAATAAATGTGAGTTAAAGGTCCTTACCAATTTACCTTGGGTCTCTATTGATAGTTTTTGGTATGGGCCTCTGATTAGGATTTCTGAATCATGACCCAATTGCTTTTTAAACTTGATTACTCACTTATTTTACTTTAATTCACTTTTAACTTACTGATCTAGTTTTGGTGTGGTCGTCCGACTGGCAGGGTCTCCACAGAGGTGGAGACAAAGTTCAATTGGAAATGAACACAGGGGATCCCTTAAAATCACTCGGGAAAGATTGTCACATCAACATCTCAAAGAAAAGTCCACCTGTAGCGGGCGGTCTGCGACCACTTGTCCTTGGTCCGCCTGAATACTCATTTGAAACTCTTTTTATCATTTTGCTATAATGAATAAGATATTTTACACCTTCGACCTACAATTCAAAGAGATATATGTAACGAGAATTTGCATTTCATTTCCCATTATCCCAGAAACTCATAGAATGGTTGATATAGAACTGTCACTGACAAAAGAAAAAAGTCGTTCATGTTGTTTCGAAATTTTTGTGTCCCACAAAAGTTCGACGTCAACATGTGTGATGTAAATTTCCATTTTGAAAATACTTCGAAATAAATTTATGTTTGATTGTCATGTTCTCCACATTTACGTAGGAGGTCCTCGCTTAGATATAATTTTATGTTAGAAGATATTCAATTCAACATAAATTTACATTAATATTGTCCGACATAAATTTGTTTATTTTTTAAAAGAAATTGATTTTGGTACAAAACAAAAACTTATAAATTAAAAACTATTACATTTTAAATAAAACATTTTTGCAATAAGATATACATTTCTCAAAATAATCTTAAAATATATTCATAACTTGACATTTGCATTAAGTATATAAAAGGAGGAGGTTCATTGGAAAAATACAACATCAATGACACTTGAATCTAATCATAAGTATCAACATCACTCTCAACTCAAAATCTTAAGACAATATGTTTAGGAGTCTTCATCCTTATATAGTGTTCAACTTTCTCATCTTTTATTTTTTTTTTTTTGCTTAATGTGGGACTCATACTCACACTTGAATTTTCAACCATAAGTTAGCTAATTTAGCTAATTTATATAAATGATTTAATGTTTTACCTCCATGCATTTATTTCGGTATTTTTTTTTTTTTTGTAATAAATATAGTTTTTTTATATGTTTGGTGAAGCATAAGTTTTATAATGGGTTTGTTGTGGTCTCTCATGTTCTGTATTCTTTTATTTTATTTTATCTTTAATAAATTTTCATGTGATGACAAATAATTGATCAACTTTGAGATGTCATTTAGATGTCAAAAAGTTCAGTGATGTCTAACATTATTTGGAAATATAATATTCCATAATTAAAATTTATATACTATGAAATAAAAATAAAGTTAAATATGTTTTTGGTACTTTAACTTGGGATGAAAATGACCAATTTAGTCCTTTAATATTTAGAAATGTATGAATTTAGTCCTTATAACCAAATTTTGTTGAGTTTATTTGATGTTTTAAACGCGTTTTATGATAACATTTGAGATGTCAAATAAACTTAACAAAATTTGATTAAAACAACTAAATTAACATATTTTTAAAGATGAGAGACTAAATTGAACTAAAGTGTTAAAAATGAACTAATTTAAATTTTCACTGAACATTAAAAAATCAAAAACATATTTAACCCTTCAAAATATTATATCAACTTACTCCTCGAAATCATAAACTTCAAATTTTTAAGTTTTAAAATTATTTGTATCTATCTATGAGAATGGACTAAAAGAAGTGTTAAGTTTTTTATATTCGTTTCGAATTAAAAAAAATAGATTCATTCTCATCCATAATACTTGTATAAAGTTTGTGTTTGATCTTCACAGATTATATTCGTACCTATTTTTACAAATGTCCAAATATTCATTAAATAACCTTTTAAAAATAAAATCAAAATAAATAAAAAAAATTGATATCATAACATCTATGTTGAAAACATTTCCTCTCTTTAATATCGACAAAAAAATTATAATCATATAAATTTTATAATCGAACATAAAATAAAATAAATAAAGGGTATTTTAATAATTTAAAATAACAATAAATTATCAGTAAATGAACAAAACAAATATTTATATATTCATTGTTATTTTTTTTATCCATTTTAAAATGTAAAATTTTACTTTATTCACCAATTAAAAGTTTTCCAGTATATATTGAATAACATAATTAAAGTCATAGGGATCCAGGTCCAATTTTTTTAACCCTTGTAAAAATATTATCACTATCAAATTGACTTGCAGTTTGGTCTTATTTTGACGAATAATTATAGATCACAATTGATTTTAATTATAGTTATCAATCCAGCCGACCTTATATATATACATTATTTGTATGACTCCACTCACTTGACTGATATTCTAACTATGATGACAACAGGACGAGACAGCACAAAGTTTTGCTATCCATACATTTTCGTAGAAAAAATTTATCCTCATCCCAATACTAAATCCAATGAGTATCAAATTTTTTTCTCATCTCCATCTCCACCGGATAACGAGTATAATCTCGTACCCATATCTATACCCGTTTTCTTACTACTTTTATATCAATTTTAATTTTTTTTATAAAATAAAAAAAAATTATGATAAAGGAAACATAATATTATCAAATATTCAATATTAGGAGAATGGTTGTTTCCTTGATATCAAATACTTTGAAATAAATTATAATTGTTTACATTTTATATTAGAGTACCAAATAAAATTTCATGAGAGCCGAAACATTTATTAAATTTGCAAATATTAATGAAACCTAGTTGATAAAATTTAAAACTATTTTAAAAAATATATAAAATAAAAACAAATATTAAAATTAAAATATATTTTAAATGTTTGTTTATTTCAATTTTTTAAATTCTAATGAATCTCTTTTTTATGCATCAATACAAATTATAATACATGACTTGATCAAAATGACACAAAGAACAAATAATAAACATAATAATAAAATGTTGACATAGATCTTGTATCTTTTAAACTCCAATATAGTTTGGATGGTGATAAAAAAATATTCATGGCAATTACATTAAATTTTTATATTGTAGTAAATAAAAGTTATTTATACAATTATAGTGAAAAATATTACAGTATGATTAATAATGAGTTAGAAAATAAAAATAATTAGATAAAATATATCGAAATAATATTCTACACATGATGAAAATAAACAACAAATAAAAATATTAAAAAATTAATCAATTAACAAATGTGTGTCTTAAAACAATTTGAAAAACTATTGAAGAAATCGCGCAAAGAAAAACAAATGTATAATTAAGGGTATGATAAGATAAAAAATACCTTATAAATATAAGCAAACTTTTCAAATATCAACATATATACTATATGGTTGAGAAAGAATGAAAATTCTTTTAGCGAAACAAAAAAGCTCTTCAAATAAAACAAAAATGAATAATAATAATATGTAAAGAATTTATTTTTATATTACTTAGTAAATCAAAGGTTTAGACTATTAAACACTTAAATTGAGAATATTAAACATTCTCATGTGAAAGGAAAAATATACAATAAATAAAAATATTAAAAAATAATATAAATATTCAAATGTAAGACACAAATTTTTTTTAATTAACATACATCATTTTGATATAATTACGTAAAGGTTATGATAAGATGAAAAATATATTGGAGATGCGAATGATTTTCACAACAAACCAAATAATTAGAAGAAATAAAACATAGAAAGTATATATATATATATATATATATATATATATATATATATATATATTTTATTTTTTTTATATTTAACAAAGCATAACATACGAAAATTAAGACTTTATAATTAAGAATTAAAGATTTGGTATAAAAAATCATGTATAACGCATTAAAGAATTAAAAAATTTACACTTTCTCTTCAAGTTTTCTTGATTTTAACACTTTTTTTCTCCATCAAATTCAAATTTTCAAAATTTTCTTATATATCATCTAATAAATTAAATAATTAAAAATTTTAATTCAATATTACCTTGTAATTACATTAATTTTTTTTTAAGTGAATCAATTCGATCTCCGATCTGTTCAATCCGGGATGGTAGATGGGTTAAGTCCAACCATTTTTATTCATATTAAAAATAATTTTATTTTATACTTAACTTAAATTCGTAGTAATTTGGAAGTGTTTTTAAATTTCTAATTTTAGTGAAGAGTCTTTTTTAAGGAAAAAGATAGAATAAAATAACTTTTATGTTTATTAGTATCTTTTGAATAAACACTGTAAAAAAAAATAATTTTAGCAAAAGGTTATTTAAGAGAGATTCCAATAACCTTCAGAAACATACATCTGAATAAAGAGGTTTTCAGTCAAGGGTTCTTTTTTTTTTTGTCAAACCCCAATTAGAATATATAGTGTTTTTGATTTCTTGCTTATTCTTTTTCACCCACCCTGTGTCATCTTTTCTGACGCTTTGTTGTTTATTTGATATTAAAATTAAACTTTGATTTTTACTTCTTTTATGAATATTATATGTAAATTATAAATAACAAATTTTATATATTTTTTTCTTTTATAATTTTTTATTTGTTTCAGTATTTATGTTTGGTGGGAGTACACGAAAGTTCCATAAACTCCTGATAGTAACTGGGATTTCCCAAATCCAAAAAGTAATTGGGATTCTATAAATTCTAGAGAAGTAACTGCTGGGGTTTCAAATCGGAGGCAGAGTTTTACAAACCACCAATAAGTTGCACTATTCTAAAGTTGTTGAAAACCCTAATTATTATATTAGGGCCGTTGGCTCTCCTTGGTATGGCAAACCGTCAATAATGTCCTTAACAAGGATTAAAACCTAGAAACACCAAATATGACCCAGTTTAAAATAATTATTTTTATAGTGAAAATTCTCAATCTAATAATATTAATTTTTAAAACTATTTCATATATTTTAGGTATTCACTAAATAACTAAAAGAGAATATCAAAAATAAAAAATAGCTTGAAAAAACTTAGGGACTTATAACTTTTAAAATCTTGAGAATTGAAAAGTATATTTCATAATTGAGTGGGTAGATGACCCTCTTATTTCATTCTTACAAAATCCATCAAAAGACATATTTTATTTTTAATTGAAAGTATTTTTTCCGCTTAACGAGTAACTTTTTTTTGTTACCAATGGAAAAGTCCTTTTCATATGAAATTGCAAATTTGTATTATTGATTTTGCATCAATCGAAATCATAAATTTGATATAAGATAGAAAAATGTAAAGAATTATATAATTATATATAAAATAATTATATATTAAGTTAAGATAGTGTAAATATAGTTTTTGAATTCACACTATCTTAACGGATTATCAATACTGAAAAATTTTAATTTGTTTTTTCTTAGTATTTAAGTTGAATGAGTCGCACGTACCAGTCTTAGACTAATTTAGATATTTACTTTTTCTTTTCTTTCTTCGCGTTCCATTGACAAATGAGAGAGCCATGATGAGTGAAAATCGAGAAGGACTATAATATTTTGATAAATTTAGACAAAATATTTTTTTCAAACCATACCAAACATTTATCTTCCCTTCTAAAGTCATACCAAACATTTTCATCCAATGAGATGTTGTTACGTTGATATTATCAAAAGTTTGTCAAAAAAATATTTTCTCATTATAACTATATCAAAGAGAAACATTAATATTGACCAAATAAAAGCATTTCTTTATATCAAGCTATATATTGATAAAAAAAATTCCTTATGTTTATATATAAAGTATTTTTCTATATACGTTTTCATATTATATATATATACACACGAAAATTCTACCTTAACTTGGAAATAAAATTATAAATATGTAATGCAAATACATATTATACATTTACAACGAAATAGTCACATATAGCTCAAAAAATAAAGATATCTTTGTTTAGTTTGATTTTATAATTCATATTTAATTTATTTCAGTTTACACTCTTTATTAAAATATATTTTTAATATTTTAAAAGTTCAATAATTAAAAAAAAAATTATACATACAAATAAAATATAATTTCATAATTTCAAAAACATTTATTTTTATATCTATAATATAATTTATATGTTTATTATAACTTGGAATCATATAAAAATAAACATTGATACATACAAAAAGTAGTGATATATATAGATATATATATATTAGGGTGTGAAAATGCAAAAATAGATAGGGTTTGAAGATTCGTTCCATAATATAATCATTTAACAAGAGGGGGTATAAAAATGATGGTGGATGGGACATAAAATGAAATAAAAAGTATGAGTAGGTTATAGTGTTCAAACATTATTAATTGATTTGAATGGCTTTAGCATAAACATTCTGCAGAAGGCCTTTATGTCTGTGGTGTTTAAGCTCTCTCTTTGGCTACCTTCCATCGCCTCATTGATCCTCAAACATCAATCTTCACGGCACAACATGTGCCATGCACCCTCCAAAGTGAACAAAGACAAGTAAACATCACAGAATTTCAAAACAAAGAGAATCCATCAAATAACCCTCAGTTTTTACAGATTCCTCCTTGCCTTGTCTTGTCTTCTTTTTCTTTATTTTCTGATTCAGAACCAAAAAAGAGAAAAAAAAGACAAGCCCTTAACAGTGATATATGCCAGCCAGCTAGCTTGCTTAAAGTTACTCATACATCCACTCTCATATGTGAATCTTTTTTCTTACAAATTTACTGGATCTAATGCTGGCCATCTATATTTGTGAAGGTTCCTCTTTCTTTGGATATCATAGGAATTCCATTTGATGGTTCTCGTCTCTTTCCTAACCCATTGTTTTTGCTTTATAGACCCTCCAACTCGAATCAACCCTTTCTAGCTCACTGTTCATGCTTATTGTTTCGTCATTTCTCTCGGCACGTGAGACTAGACATTAATAGATGGTATGATAACGGTGGTATGATAGGATAGACTATAACTCATAAATCTGATATCATGTTAAGAGCTGAATTTTAAGTCTAACTTGTAAAGTGAGATGTATACCCACTCATATATTATGAAATTGCTTCATCATTAAGTCGATATGAGATTTTCAACAAATTTTATGGTAAAAAAAAAATATGTGTATGCTAGTGAGAGCCAGTTTCATTTTCTCTAGATACATTTAATTCGACTAAGCAACAAGTTGCTGTAAAACAAATAGGAAAAAGATGAGAAATGATAAAAATTGAAGCGATGTTAATGGAGAATATTGCATATCAAGTTAAATTGATCTGAAAAAAGCATCTCAGAAGATAACTGAAAACCTGAAATTGCTGCTGTTATGATATTTGTGACAGTCACAGTGGTCCAAAGACTAAATATCTTAATTATTCTCCTTGAATTATTCACAATACAGGAGCTTTGGCATATTCCATGCAAATGCAAAGGCAAATTCTGAACTCTGGAAGTCAATGCAGAAGAAGAGTGAGTCAAAAACATCTTCATGTTTCTAATACCTATATCAGTATATAAGGAAGGGCAAAGGGTAATGTGAAATTATCTTCTCATGGAGGAATCAGTAATAGCTCATGTTTGTGGTCAAAAGTAAGCAACAACAATCTCATAATTTTCATTGATCAAAATATAAATACTTTACGATGGAACCAAATAAGCACCTTCACCATTATTACCACTTTACTGTTTATAAGAATCATGTTGAAATGACCCTTTAGCAGGAAACTTTTACCTTGAATTCAAGCCCGCCATAAAAGACTTCTGATGTTCAAACCTACGCTTACGGACTCATTATTGAATCCTTTTGACATTTTTTACCTAAAATATGTGTTCTAAAAAAATATTGTTCTAAACACTCATGAATAACTTAAAGGATTGTTTCGTTTTAATTTTTTGGGTGGTTATTGTGAAATTCTCCCACAGCAAATAAACTTTGAGTTTTAAAAAAAGTGTTTATTTGTGAAAAAATAAGCAATTAAAGTTGTGCAGAAAAAGTGATGGAATTTGTGTTGAAGTCTTTTCGTAATGGACTGATGAATATACAATTTTGCCTGGAATGGTTGATATAAATGAATAGCTTTCACTCCTTTTATTCCTTCAACACAGGAGAATCGTGTTCTGGCGTGAAGCTTTTTCCCCCAAACTTAAAGGAAAAAGGGTGCATGTATATATAATGGTTGATGCACACCGAATGGTGCACATAGAGATTCACAATCTCAAATGTCACAGTGAAGACACTTGTAATCTCCAAGTCAATTCAACTACATACGTGCATGTCTGAAGTGAAGTCTGTGTTCACATATATACCATTAATCTCAAGCCTTTCATTTTATGTTTGTTCGACTCACGAATAAATAAAGCACCACACTGTTACAACAAAGAATGGCTAAACATGATTTTTCTATCAACAACACATTTGGAAAATTCTAATCAAATTTAATTTGAATGCCCATCACCATTGAAAAAGGAAAAACCTTTTATCTGGACATCATATATATTGCATTCAAGCATATCTGCAACCTTATTGAAATGTTTCAAAGAACAGGAGGTGGATGGAACGTTTCATGGAATACATATTATAAAGTTTGAATTTTTTTCATATATATATATATATATATATATATCTATATATATATATATATATCTATAT
>Ga0214545_1004712_pt1 | contig 25330 bp, 9 predicted proteins | sample CNSS4metaG_FD_160064 | JGI IMG/M metagenome (GOLD analysis project Ga0214545, IMG submission 160064) | Root nodule microbial communities from cowpea collected in UCLA plant growth center, Los Angeles, California, USA - CNSS4 | ecosystem: Host-associated > Plants > Roots > Nodule | place: USA... | reverse complement strand
GTTGGCTTAAGTCAAGTCAACTATAGTCAACAAGTCAAACCTAGTCAAAGGTCAACAAGTCAACTAAAGTTGATTCAACTAAGTCAACTTATGGAATCAAAAATAGCAAACACAAATGAAAGGGATGGAGGATTAGTGAACTTCCTTTCTAAACATGCTCAGTCTTCTTAAGCATTTGCCTCCATCCTTGGTTGGGGTCAATCCTTCATCACATCTTCATCGTGATACTATACGTAATATTTTCGCATCATTTTTGCATCCAATTCATCACTCGTTCCATTCAATTTGACGTTCATGCATAAGTTCGTTATTTTCGCTAATAAGGGTTCGTCATTTAGGATCTCGAATCATACTCAATGTCTTTACGTGATTATTTTTCCTATGTTTAATAGAGATCATTCCTAAATAATCTACATCATTACATTTTTTTATTCATTCACTAGATTTCGATTTCAGATATTACCTTATATCATATGCACATGGACGCTCTCGAGAATTTTGTAGATTTTTTATTTCTGTGTGTATGAGTTTTTATTCATTTCTAATGGTTCAATTTAATTTCATTTAGGTATTATAAGCATTTTTCATGGCTAGATTGAATTTAGGAGCACTGCATTGCATTCATACATTGGCATACATAGTTAGTTGTAGCTTTTCATCAAACACCTTAGGGGCATTGTAGTTCATGTAGGCATTCCGTCAAACGGTTTGCATTTGCATATTTTCATGGAATTTCAATTCCATTTCAGTTTTAGTTTGAACATATTTTGTTAGATTTCCTCATTCCCACAAGACAAGTTCAATAAATCACTAATTTGCCTTTGCCTATCCTTTGGATTGATTCTTGATTGACCACTTTGCAATATTAAGTAGTATTAGTGAGGAAATCAAGTTTGATTGAATCTATAGGCGCCAAGAAGTTTATCATATTTGTTCTAACATTAAAATCTTTTCACAATTTTTTGCAGACAAAATTGTAAACCATTTTCGTATATTTTTTTCTTCACCAATACATATGGTTAATAATTTTTTTGTGGACAAAAGTGTAAATATTTTTGTATATTTTTTTTTTGCACAAATTGCAAATCTTTGAATAATACACAACTTCCCAAGTCTTCTGTGTATACCAAAGAGACTTATTGAGCTATGTGGTAACTTACACGGTGTTGGACTTTGGTAAATGTTCACTTCAAGAAAACATATATTATTGGCGAGAAAATGTTTAGATATAGACTATGTTTGTACCTTAAAACAATATGCTAGATTATGTTTTATATCATTAGTAAAATTGAAGAATAAGTGGGTTTATGTTTGAGAAATTCATGTTTCAACTAGAGTGAAGAGGGAGATGGTAAATATAAATGATCCTTGAAGTGAATTGTTGCAAGAAAATTTCAATAGTGTATCTATCATAGTAATAAGACTGTTCTTTGCCTGGACCACTCCTATAGAAAATAAAATTGGCATAGAATCACAAGCGTTAATGTTGAGAACAATCTAACAACTCTTATATTTTAGAAGTATTGTTCAATGCAACTTCAATAGTAATATTGATCGACATGACACTTGTTGATCTTCTTGCTACTAATTTTATGAATCCAAGAATGCAACAAAGTTGTTTTGGAGCCAATGTTTCCATTTTTTTTTTCTTGGAGCTAGTTTGATGTCCTTATAACTAAATGGGTTTAAGAAGTATTTTTGTTAAAAAGATTATTCTTTTGACAATACATTCAGCTTCTTTTAAATAGATTTATGTATACGAAAATATAACATATCAATCTCGCTAGTATTGACATTTTGTGCACACCATATACTTTTGCTTTCGTTATCCATGAAATATAGTTGAAGTTAGCTTATAACAACCACCTTCATTAAAACTAATTTTATTATTGTTTATATTGGGTTTAGAAGAAGATTAGGTTTGATTTTAGGGTTTCAAATTTTCAAGAAAGAGTATGTGTGTATGGTTTACGCTACTTTTTACGTATAATTAAGTTTTAAAATTACCAGAAAATATTTAATACAATATGCTTATGAAAAAGTTGTATCAAAACTTAGTCAGTAATTTTTTTTTATAAATTTAAAATTAGTTTTTAAAAATAAATTGAAGTTTTTTTTTTTAAGTCTTTATGGTCATGTTTGATATAAATTTAATTTAATTTTAAATTTATTGAGCAACCTTAAGCTCTTTACATACATCTTTAGTCTTGTTCTTGGTTCTCCTATTTTGTTATAATATTTATGGACAAATTTTCAGAAAAAAAAATTATGTACATTTTTTTTTTACAAATTGCAAACCCTTAAATAACAAACAACTATATAAGAGAATTGTGATAATAAGGTTAAGTTCTTTTTTGTACAATTATATGAGGAGAAAATTACATATACTTTTTGTACAATTTTTTTTTTTTACAAATTGTGGATCCTTCAATACATACAACTACCTAAGTTTGCTATACACTCATGTTATTTAGAAGGTTTTGGAGATGGTATAAATAAATAGAATATTGTTATAAGCTTAAAACAATAGTCATTGGGTATTCTTCCGGTTCACCATAGTGTGCACCTGGGTCATATGTATTATGAAACAATTTATTCATCTTTCTATATTGTTGGTTGTTTTTGGAAATTTAGGTGGATTGGTAGCTTCATTCATATTGTGTGGGTCATGATAAAACTCTTTCATCTTTATCTGCCAAAGCATTAATTATTTGAAGTATTAGTCTTTTAGTTAATAATTTCAAATGGGTTTTATCTTAGGAATAACAAATGTTTATGATGAGAAGAGTTCAACTACTCTTATTATGGGATGAGTTTTCAATGTAGTTTCAACAAAGATCTTAAATACATGGTTTTGGTTCATCTTGTTGCCAGTTAATTTATGAATCCAAGACTACAACATAGTCAGAGACTTGGATTTGGGGCAAATGTTTCTCTTTTGCTCAGGCTGGTTTGACATCTCTCGCAACTAAATGGGCTTAAGAAGTATTTAGGATAGAAGAATATTTTTAGAAGTAGTATCCATGAAATAGATAATCAAACTTTTCAATTGGATTGTTCTAAAGAAGAAATTATAACACATCAATTTCACTTACAATGACATTTTTATTCAATTACTTTAGATTTAGAAGTAGATTAAAATGTATTTTAGGGATACGAATTTTTAAATAGAAGTATGATATAGTTTTCCTATATTTTTTTTTTTTGGAAATATTATGAATAAAATTGCAATTCCTTATTGCGTAATTTTTTTTTGGATAAATTGCAAACCCTTCTATGACAAACAATTATGCAATATACTTGTTGAGTATTTGTTGTAACATTACAAATCTTTCATATTTTTTTGTGGACAAGATTGTAAACCCTTTTTGTAAAATTTTCTTTTGCATAAATTGCAAATCTTTCAATTATACAACTACCAATTATTTATATATAATTGATTGAGTTGTGTGGTAACTCTCAACTCAACTCATCAATTTTATTCACTTTAATACAACATATATTATTGGAGATAAAATGATTATTTTATTCACTTTACTCTATGTGAGACTTTAGTAAATATTCACTTCAATACAACATATATTATTAGAGAGAAAATGTTTAGATAGAGGCTATGTTTGTATCTTAAAACAATATGCTAGATTATGTTTTATATCATTAGTAGAATTGAAGAATAATTGGATTTATGTTTGAGACTTTATGTTTTACAAATGATCTTTGAAGTGAATTATTGCAAGCGAATTTCAAGAATGTATTTATCACAATGATGGGATTGTTCTTTGCATAGAATACTCCTATACTCCTATGAGAATTAGAATTGGCATAAGAATCACAATTATATATGATAAGAATCACAATTATATATAGAATTGGTATTACCACCAGTTCATTAAGGGATATTGATCTACATGACATTTATTGATCTCTTGCTACTAATTTCCTGAATCCAAGAATGCAACCAACTTGTTTTGGGGCCACTGTTTCAATTTTGCTTGTGTGTATCATGATAAAACTCTTTCACCTTTATTTACCAAAGCATTAAGTGTCTGGATATCTATTTTGAGAACCTCATTGATCTCAAACACTTTAACATTACAAGACCTTCTAGAAAGGTTCCTAAAGTCCTAGAGTACAATGTAGTCCTCCAGGGTAGACATGGTTGAATTTAATATTGAGGAAGTATGTTTAAAAATAGCAATAAAAATATCATAGGAATTACACATCTTTCATTCATAATGCTTTAACCTTGAAAGCAAAGATTGTATAATCCGTACATTGATTAGTTGTGGTGAAAAGATGGAAATCCATTTTTTTAAAACTGATTTTATGCTAGTGATGGAAGCATCAACCTACTTAGGTGCATTGTCTTTGAAGGAAAGATGAAATTGTTGTTTAACTATTCGTTGTATTTTAATTTTTTTTGCATCTCAGTTATACAAAAAACTATTGTAAGCCATTCAGTAAAAAAAGGGGCAAAAGAGGAAAATAAGAAGAATTATGATGAAGCATACGTGGCAATTGATCCTCTACATAAGGGAATTAGAAGAAGTTCGAGAACCAAAATAACTAACACTAGGTTGAGTGGATATGATTTGACCTAGCAAATGGTATTTAAGTTCTGTTAGGGACGTAAAAGAGGGGGTGGAATGAGTGTGGAATTCTTCTCTCCAAAACCTTGTCTTTTCTGTTAGAATTGATTCTCTCTCCTTTCCTGCCTATTGGTTATGCATATTCTGCTGCAATCATCGTTTCAACTTTTCACCCAATATAATACAATGAGACTAAGAATATTTTTACAAATTTTCTTTCCTTTTGGTATTCTTTTCTTCATTCATTCATCAATTTTCGTTTTGGCTTTTCGTATACATTCAACCTACTTAGTTGCATTGTCTTTGATGGAAAGATGAAATTCTTGTTAAACTATTCGTTGTATTTTAATTTTTTTTGCATCTCATTTATACAAAAAACTATTGTAAGCCATTCAGTAAAAAAAGGGGCAAAAGAGGTAAATAAGAAGAATTATGATGAAGCATACGTTGCAATTGATCCTCTACATCAAGGAATTAGAAGAAGATCAAGAGCTAAAATAACTAACACTAGGTTGAGTGGATATGATTTGACCTAGCAAGTGGTATTTAAGTTCTGTTAGGGACGTAAGAGAGGGGGTGGAATGAGTGTGGAATTCTTCTCTCCAGAACCTTGTCTTTTCTGTTAGAATTTATTCTCTCTCCTTTCCTGCCTATTGGTTATGCATATTCTGCTGCAATCATCGTTTCAACTTTTCACCCAATATAATACAATGAGACTAAGAATATTTTTACAAATTTTCTTTCCTTTTGGTATTCTTTTCTTCATTCATTCATTCATCAATTTTCGTTTTGGCTTTTCGTATACATTCAACCTTCTTAGTTGCATTGTCTTTGATGGAAAGATGAAATTGTTGTTAAACTATTCGTTGTATTTTAAATTCTTTTGCATCTCATTTATACAAAAAAGTATTGTAAGCAATTCGGTAAAAGAAAGGGGCAAAAGAGGCAGATCAGTAGAATTATGATGAAGCATACGTGGCAATTGATCCTTTGCATCAAGGAATTAGAAAAAGCTAGAGCCAAAATAACTAACACTAGGTTGAGTGGATATGATTAGGCCTAGCAACTGGTATTTAAGTTTTGTTAAGGACGTAAGAGAGGGGGTGGAATGAGTGTGGAATTCTTCTCTCCAGAACCTTGACTTTTCTATTAGAATTTATTGTCTCTCCTTTTCTGCTTGTTGGTTATCCATGTTCTACTGCAATCATCGTTTCAGCTTTTCACACATAATAATACAATGAGATTGAGAGAATATTTTTAGAAATTTTCTTTCCTTTTGGTATTCTTTTATGCATTCATTCCTCGATTTTTGTTTTGGCTTTTCGTATACATTACAAATTGGTGCTTTCATTAAGAGAGTCATGGAGAGATGGCAAATAATACTCGCATGAAGGACCTCGCAACTAATGTTAAGAGGTTTGAGACATTGGAAACAACCATGGAGTTGTTATTGAATAAGCCTCCATATGGTCAGGCACATTCGCCTTCCCCCATTTCTAGGTACGAAATATTAAACTCGATTTTCCTAGCTTCGATGGTTCGAATGTTCTACAATGGATAAAGCTAAACATTTTTTTCCTACTATAATACCCCTTATGATCACCATTTAACTATCGCCTCCATTCATCTTGTAAAAGAGGTTGTTCCATGGTATCAATTAATCACTCACACCAACCCTTTTCACTATTGGGTTGCTTTTGCTCGAGCTCTTGAACTTGAATTTGGACCTTCACCCTATAAGTGTCTTAGAGAACAATTGTTTAAACTTACATAGGTCACTACTACCTCTAAGTATTATATGCAATTTACTGCCCTTGCCAACTGTGTCCAAGGTGTCACGCCAGAGGCCATGTTAGATTGTTTTATCAATGGTCTTAAGTAGGATGTTCGTCGTGATGTTATTGCTCAAGCTCCCACTACCTTGATCCGAGTTATGTCCATTGCCAGGTTATATGAAGAGAAGTATACTACTAAGCATAGATTGTTCCATCCCAACCCTTGGCCTAAAACACAAACCACTTCAAATAGCCTACCTAGTAGCCATACCCAATCCGTTAAATCCACCATCCTACCCCCACTCCTTCCCAGACCAAAACCACCTTTCACTACCACTAACCCAAAACCTTCTAATGTCAAGAGCATGACTGCAACGGAAATGTTGCTTTAGGGGTGTGATGCGCTTATGATGACAAGTTTATGCCCATCCATAGGTGTCCCAACAAAGAGTATCTCATTTTTCCAATGGAAGAAGATGCTTTGGTAGACTTACAACCCAATCCTCCTAACAGTAATGAAAACATTGTTCTTCAGGACTATTAGGATCACCATATGTCATATAATGCTCTAAAAGGATCGTTTAGGCTTGGCACCATGAAATTTCAAGGATCCATAAATGGCATGCAGGTTCAGATCTTATTAGATAGTGGCAACTTCGATAATTTTCTACAACCCTAACTTGCTCACTACCTAAAATTACCTATTGAAATTGTCTATACCTTGCCAGTTTCAATTGGCAATGGAAGCTCTTTAATGTAAAAATGATTGGTGAAAGATTTGGAGGTCAAGATTCAGAGGCATTCCTTGAAATTACTCGTATATTTGTTGTCGATTATAGGGGTTGACTTAGTTTTGGGTGCTGCTTGGTTGGCTACTGTGGGCCTCTATATTTCTGATTATAGTAGTTTGAATTTGAAGTTCTATTTGAATAACCAGTTTATCACATTACATGGTGAATGGTCCCAATTACCAAGTCCTACAGAATTCACTGATTTAAAGTGAATACACAATATACATGCTATAGTAGAGTTATTTATACTCCAAACTATTAGACCCGAATTGCCTCCAGAACACTATTTATCTCTTTCCTCAAATATGGAACCGACATTGGCAGGGTTGCTACACACGTACAGAGATGTTTTCTCCTTGCCCTTGGGTTTACCCCTTCTAGGGCCCACGATCATTCCATTCACTTGCTTCACGGTTCTGACCATGTTAAGGTTCAGCCTTATAAGTACCCCCATAGTTAGAAATTACAAATACAAACCATGATGTACGACATGCTGCAAGAAGGGATTATTGTGCTTAGCACCACTCCACTTTTTCCCTCATCGTCTTGGTCAAGAAGAAGGACGACACATTGTGTTTTTTTACCGACTATCGAGCCTTAAATGCTATTACAGTGAAGGATAATTTTCCTATTCCCACGGTGGATAAACTTATTGATGAATTGCTTGGTGCTCAGTATTTCTCCAAGATAGACTTGCGATCTGGTTACCTTCAAATATTGGTGAAACTAGAGGATAGACATAAAATTGCCTTCAGAACTCATCAAGGCCTCTATGAATGGTTGGTAATGCCATTTGGACTCTCTAATGCTCTTGCTACATTTTAGAGTCTCGTGAATGAGGTATTTCGGATATTTTTACGAAAATTTGTTTTACATTTTGTACCGTACCTAGCCAAACTCAACCAAGTAAACAGTGTGCATATCGAAATCGCCTAGTACCCGGACATCACCAACATAAGCCATCTAGGCAAGTAGCCGGTCGAGACCGACTACTCCAATGAACTTAAGCTAACATCGATGCCCCCGCGTTCAATAGGTCTCAAGGGCCTGGTTTGGGGCCCAGGCCCATTCATGGCCCAAACTACAGCCCATGTCAAAACCCAGCCCATGAAATGGTCAAACGTCATTAATGCCCTATAAATACACGTGGACCCCATCATTTAAAGGTACGCATTCATTAATCACTGATTTGACTCTCTGAGAGTTTTGACTTACTTGAGCTTCGGAGATTCTTCTGCAGGTAACCCCCCCTGGGTTCAAGCCGACACGTATCGACCGGGAAGAGGCCAGCTGAAGAGATAGCGGATTACGTGGTAAGGTGACGCTTGTGCCTAACTTATCTTATTTGTTCTTCTGCAGGAACACATTTCTTTGATAACATCTTGATTTACAACTCTTCGTGGTCTTTACACCTCCATGATTTATAGGAGGTGCTAAAAGTATTACAAGAACATCACTTATTTGCACGAGTTTCAAAATGTCCTTTGGGTTACAACAAATTCATTATCTAGGTTACACCATTTCTAGGAATAGGGTTACAACAAAAGTACAAGTAGTTTTGGATTGGCCAAAGCCAAATAATTTGAAGTACCTACGAGGTTTTTGGGCCTCACGGGGTATTACCACCAGTTCATTAAGGGTTAAGCCACAAGAAGGACAATTTCTCATGGTGTGCATCAACATTAGTAGCTTTTGTTGCTCTCAAGACTGCTATTACAGAGGCTCTGGTTCTTAGCTTGCCAAATTTTTCTCAACCATTTATTCTTGACAAAGACACTTCGGGATTGGGTATTGGAGCAATTTTGAGCAAACACCTCCATCCTATTGCATTCTTTTCCAAAAAGTTCAATCCTCGAATGGAAACTCATTTAGCTTATGCCTGAGAGTTTTATGTGATTACGAAGGCGATTGCAAAGTTTCAACACTATTTACTAGGTTATAAATTAATTATTCGAACTGATCAACACAGTCTAAAGAGTTTAACTGGTCAAGCTATTCAGACTCCTGAACAACATAAATGGTTGCATAAGTTGTTAGGATATTATTTCTCTATCGAATACAAATCGGCAAAAGACAATATTGTTGCTGACTCTCTTTCTCACTCCTTCTTTATGGGTCGGTCTCATCCTCAATTGGCTATTCTTTTTACTCTTCAAGATGCTTTAGTAGCTGACCCAAGTTGAAAAGCATTGTTGACTTATGTGTCACCAATTGAGCCTCTCATCCTAACTATTATGTTCATGATCACCTTTTCATTTGGAAAGGACGATTGGTTATTCTAGCTACTAGTGAGATCGTTAAAAAATATTGTACGAATATCATAGTTCGCTTGTGGGAGTCATGCTAATTTTGCATGCATGTTGGCTCGTATTTGTGCTCAATTGTAAGGTATGACTCGAGATATTAAAGAATATGTGCAGAATTGTCTTATTTGTCAACAAGCAAAAACCCAAACAGTGTTGCCTCAAAGATTACTCCAACCTTTACCTATTCCAGAGCAAATTTGGGAGGACCTTGCAATGGATTTTATCATCGGGTTGCCCCCCTATGTTGGGAACACTATCATACTTGTGGTCATTGACAAATTATCCAAGTATGCTCATTTTTCCCCTTTAAAGGTTGATTACTCGAGTAAAGTTGTGGCCAAAACTTTCATGAAGTCAGTGGTGAAATTACATGGGTTCCCTAAGACTATTGTTTTTGATTGGGACAAGGTCTTCACAAGCCAATTTTGGTAGCATCTCTTTCGATTGAGTGGCATTTCGCTCAACATGTCTTTCGCATACCATCCGTAAAATGATGGGCAATTAGAAGCCGTGAACAAATGCCTTGAAATGTACTTAAGATGCTTTACATTTGTAACACCAAAGGAATGGGTTAAATTGTTACCTTGGGTTGAGTACTGGTATAATACAACCTTCCATACAAGTTTGGGCATGACGCCATTCAAAGTCGTATATGGTCGTGATCCTCCCACTATGGTGAAATATAACCCTGCTAGTAATGATCCAATTCCAGTTCAAGAACAATTACTGCAACAAGATTATATCCTCAGTCAATTAAAGAAGAACCTGCAGCGAGCTCAGCAGTATATGAAAAAGTATGTAGATCAAAAACATCAATTTGAAGAGTGGAAGGTTGGCGACACGGTACTAGTGAAGCTCCAACCGTATCGGCAACATTCCATTGTTTTGAGGAAGAATCAAAAGCTTAGCCTTTGATATTTTGGATTGTTTCCCATCATTGATTAAGTAGGTTATGTGGCATAAAAGCTTTTGTTGCCCTCTAATGCTAAAATACATCTCCTCTTTCACGCATCTCAATTGAAACTTTGTAAAGGTGATCATGTGCAACCATATGTCCACCCCTAATTACCTTTGGTGACTTCTATCATGTCCTACAACCTACTACCATTTTGGACTCTCAAGTGCTTACTAAAGGTTCTCAACATGTTCGTCAGCATCTATTTCAGTGGGAAGGCTTTGATGTGTCCCAATCAACTTGGGAAGATCACAAAGTGTTGCAACAAGCTTAACCTGGCCTCAACCTTGAGGACAAGGTTGCTTTTAATGGGGGAGGAATTGTAAGCCATTCAATAACAAGTAGGGGCAAATGAGGAAGATCAGAAGAATTATGATGAAGAATGCGTCGTAGCTGATCCTCTAAATCAAGGAGCTCGAGAGCCAAAATAACTAACACTAGGCTGAGTGGATATGATTTGGCCTAGCAAGTGGCATTTAAGTTCTGTTAGGGACGTAAGAGAGGGGGTGGAATGAGTATGGAATTCTTCTCTCCAAAACCTTGACTTTTTTGTTAGAATTTATTCTCTCTCTCCTTTTCTGCCTTTTGGTTATCCATGTTCGACTGCAATCATCGTTTTAGTTTTTCACCCATAATAATACAATGAGATTACGAGAATATTTTAACAAATTTTCTTTCCTCATTTTAGCTTTTCACCCATAATAATACAATGAGATTACCAAAATATTTTTACAAATTCTCTTTTCTTTTGGTATTCTTTTATGCACTTGTTCATCTATTTTCATTTTGACTTTTCATATACATCACAGTATCTTAACAAATTAACAAATTTAGTAATTGATTATGGAAAGGATTGTTTGATGTGAATAACGTGTCCACTTGTATTAGACAATTTCTTTAGAAAACTGGTTTACACTTCCAGAAAATGGTTTAGATGCTATAGTTTCAAAACAAGGTCTAAAAGACAATAATTTTGTATAAAAGAAGTGATAATTATAACTTCCAAAATTTAAAACATGTTCAAATTCATTACATTAATTTTTTTTTTTTACATATCAGTCTATGGTACTTAAAATTCATTTTGAACACATAAGATTACTACAGTAAATTTTCTTTCATAATAATTTGTTTTAAAAATTTTTGGATTCAATTTATAAAATAAGACTGCGCACGTTATATTTTATTTAGGAACTGCGTAGCTGTAAATATTATAATATTCTTGGTTGGTATGTTAATTGTTTACACATATTTACATATAATTACCAACTATTTACACCCTATAAGTAGATTATACGTATTTCGTTTTTATCAAATAATGAATATACAACCACCCAAGATTTGCTATTATTAAAAATTAAAAATTAATTACATTCCGGAGGAAATGAAATTTGAATCATCTACTCCAAAATCAATTTATAATTTTTAGTCTATATTATTAATCTAAAGCAATTTTTAATGCAGAAATCATATACATCCATGTAAATGACTGTTTTTTTTTCCAAGAAAAAGAAAAAGAAAACTCTGATAAGGGAAATATGTGGGAGCTCCACCTATTAAGAGTTCAATTCACCCATTTCAAATAGAATTATAACTTTTTTTTTATCAGCTATCATTCTAAGAAACTCTCTATAGCAAACAATGCATTACTAAATGGAAGAAAGAAGAATGGATATTTAGATACATGCTATTGAATTTGAACTTCAGAAGGTAACATATAAAGTCACCACATGTAATACAATACAGTCCAGGCCTCCAAAAACCTGATATGAGAAGGCCAACTTAAAGAAAGAAAACTTTGAATCAGTAAAATAGGACATCAACATAGTAAATTACTAGGAAACTGCAACATTTACTCTTTCTCACTTGGTGGCTTGTGCAATTATATTACTTAATGAGCTGGCTTCTCAAGAAACATAACATTGAGAAAGAGACTTCTCAAGAAAAATATTAATGCTTAGTCTAGTACATTGAACAAATAAGTTAGAAATAGAAGTGGTATGATTGAAGAAAACAGAGAAATATGATGAGAACTTTTATTTGATTCTTATTATTTATTTGTTATCAATAATGTTATTTTATACATAGTGTTTTTAATTATAAACCTCATAATCAACTATTGAGTGTTTTAATATCATATATACAAGTCAGTGAATTATGCTGTGCTCCATTCCCACTTTCCATGCGTTTCTTCATTCTTTTTTCTTTCAAACCAAACCACAACCTCTTTCCTTTTTTTCTCTTTCCTTCCTCTTCTTTCTCCTCTTTCATCTCATTCAAGCCAACTGATAGGAAAAGAGAAAATTTGTTCCATACCTGTGCTGCTATCAATCTTGCAACTATTCTCTTGCTGGACTCTTGAAGCTCACCAGCTATTAGAATTTCATCTAGTATATAGTATGCCTTCGTCAATGCAAAATCAAAACACAAACCACTTATCAGAAAGCGTCTTACTTCACAAAAACAAACTAGCATTTCATAAACCAAAATTATATTAAAAAAATCAATTGTTAAGGCTAGTTAATCATTAGTGCTGTAGACGGAGAGTTTAGATCACTCTTGGCCTACAAGCCTAAAGTTTCACAATACTTAAGAATCAAAACCAGACCATTTATAAACAACTTTCAAGGTACACGGTGTAATAGGGACCACAATTCATTTTTTTTTATATTATTTATGATATTTTTTATAAACAAGTTAAAAATATTGTTTTAATTTGTGTTTCTTCAAATTAAATATGATATATAATACAAATATATATCAAAGGTATTGTTATTAGTTTTTATTGGTGTGCTACCTTTACTATCAAAGCGTATGCTCCTAATCAATCTTATTGCCATATTTATGTGTACTTTTCTAATTGGCAATCTAATTGAATAAAATAGATTGTAACATTAGAGTGACTAACTAAATGATCTCATATCCCTTTCAGAAAATTACTCCATCCGTTAAACTAACTTAAAGTTGGAACAATTTCAAAAAGGAAATAATACGAAAGGTGAACAAATAGCTACTGTTTCAACTTATGAAGATGCTATGAGCACGTACAAACCTTGTGAAAGTTGAATATTAAGTCCAGTTCACAGACCTGCAAAACATGAAACAATCATTATAAAAACTTCTTAGAATAATCGGATAATATCTGAAGTAGAGCTGTCAAAACGGGTAACTCGACCCGACCCGACTCGACCCACTACGGATTGATCACTTAGTGAGTTAATCCTACCCGGCTCACTTATTAGCGAGCCAACAAAATTCCAACCCGACCAGGCCCACCGTGGGTTGGTGAGTTAAACGGATTGGCTCACGAGCTCACTTAATTTAAAAAATATAATTTTTTTATTTTTTTTTAGTCAAAACTAGATTATAATTCTAATTAAAATTTAAATAAACTTTAATACAATCCAAATACAAACCAAAATCACAAAAATACAAATTAACTATGTGTTGGCTAAAGAAACAAACCTAACATGACCCAAATACAAAGTCCAACTTAGCAAAAAATACTTGTGTGACCCTTTATTTGCGGGTTGGTGAGCCAACCCAGCCAACCTAGCTCACTACTGGTTCAACCCGGGTGAGCCGGGTTCTAGGTGAGTTGGGTCAAACATCAATCTGTATTGAAATTTGTAAAAAAATTTCAACCCAACCCGAACCTGTGGTGAGTCGGGTTGACTCGCGGGTTTCAACCCATTTTAACAGTTCTACTCTGAAGTCAATCAATTAGTGTCCATCAAATGTGAAAGCTTATGACAACTCACACTGCCAAAACAGCGGTCAAGGATTTCCACAAAATAATGGATTATTTCGAGGATTTCCAATTCATTGTCATCTTGATCAATACACATGCAGAAAAAAGACTAGCATACCTGCACCAGATATGCATTAGTTCAGACTCGGTTAATTAACACAACACACAGAAGGGTTGCCCAGAAAACGAGTTGAAATAACGACAAAAAGCTACTCTGCTACAATACCTTTTATAAACAGCATTATATCCTCGCCATTCTACAAAATTACTTTGCTTGGGAGCACGGGCAAGAATCATTCCACTGATCTCACGGATTACCTTTCACCAGATAAAATTACATGTAAATTCGCATCGCAAGGATAATTACTTTGCAGAATGCAATATGATCAACACGCAATAGCCATGCTAACACCATCTTTGTCTATGTAATATGAAAACGAAAATAGTATCTGAGGTAAAATTTATATACTCTGCTCAAAATTTACAAATACTTTAGGAAATAGAGATTTTAATAAATTGTCAAGTACTACGATATATAAATAATGAAAAAGATGAATAGAGAATTTACTAGTTACCTTACTACATTCTTTCTGAGAATAAGGTGAATACCATTTTGTCAGTCTCACCTTCCCTTGGCGACTAATGAGAAGCACAAAGTTGATCTACATAGCAGAGGAATAAAGCATGTTCACTCACATTGGAAATACATAAAGAAGATGCATGTTGCAAAACAAAAATCTGCACTTAAGGATTATATTTAGTCCTAATTACAATGGGGAAAGAGATCCTATTCCTATCATCTTAAATTTGCCTACTTTTTTGCTAAAAGTATAAAAGAACATTGGCAAGCCCCTCCATAAGACACCAAATCAAGTTCAAATATATCAATTTTTCAGCAAGCTTGAGGACATGCACAAGCAATCACAAAAAACTCAGCACTATTCAGCAGATATCACCTAGACAACAGATTAATTTATTTACACAGTTAATTACCAATTTAACACAAAATGAAAAAGCCACAAAGGAATCAAAAAGGGTACAATGTTGATGACCTAGTTTATTTTTTTCCAATAAAGGGAAACCAGTACAAAGCCTGTTCCTACCTAACAAGGTCTAGGTAATGTATAAACACAGCTTTATCCTTGCTAGTATCAAAGCTGCTACAACGATTTCAATCTGTAACCTTCATGTTAAGGCCCCTTCCACTGGCTCGTTTTTCCCCAACCACAATTGCCGCTTCATCATCATGGCCAGCCTCAAAAATGCTATAGAAGGATAAGCTTTGTTTTGAAACTTTTACACAATGTATCCTATACCAATATGAATTCTCAAAAACTATAATAATTACTCAAAATTAATGACAGGTAATTAACAAAAAGAAAGTCACAGATTTCTTAAACAACATTTGCAAATAAATACTACCAGAAAAAATCAAATACAAGTTTCCTAGATAGGAATCATCAATTATCAATCATCACTTTTTTAAATCCAAGACTTAATCATTTTCACTAATAATATCACTGTAGATTTCATTTTTTGAAAATTGAAATCCCAACATAACCCCAAGAGAGCCCTAATATCTCTATTTGGAGGTTCCTTTTATAATGTACAGAGGTAGCATGTTACATCCCCTACTGCACATGCTATTTGGTCTGCAAAGGCCACCACCCTGTAGTGGGCAAGGGGTTGCCCCACTGCCATGTTGGTGCGACAAATTGGTAGCACAACTACATTGTAACAGTACATATGGCCACATTAAGTATCAATGATCATGACATAACCACAGCTGCAATTTAAAACAACATAAATGATAACATACTCCCTAACACTCTCTTTCGGATACTTCTTCTATCACTGAGTGAAACGTATTAGAAATTATATTTTTTGTGGCTCTCACTTAATATTATCGACTATCTCTGCTGGGTTCACCCACAAAGAACACCAAAGAAGAATATAGAAATTTTGGATCATATATGAAGGTGAAATTGTGGGGTATCTCACACTGACCAGTAACATGGATAAGATAAAGTACTTTCACGTTCGTTTTGCAAAGTTAAGTAAGACTTAAACTCATTCTTTTAGAAAGATATAAGAGTTTGTTCTAATAATATTTGTTGGGCTATCTGGTCACGTATCATGAGACCATTTTTTGGACGGTCCATAAATATATAGTCTCATGTTCACTCTCCAATGTGAAAAGATGTGTTAAAGATCCTACACTGTCTATTAATATGACCAAAAGCAAGAGAATGTTCTCCCGTGGTTGCACTTGATCTCCACAAATACTTGGACAGTCAAAATAGGGGATATCCACAAAAGACGGTCCATACTGTACCAACCGTCTTTTGAGTCTACTAAATCAATATAGTTATCCCTTTTCTAAAAAGCAATGAAATTTCCCATTCAGTGTCAAAATCTAGTACAAGATAACTTTCTTGTTCTTTCTTAATTGGTTGACTCGATGTAGTGAAAAATCTGATAGACAATTGTTCAAAATTTGAGCGCATAAAAAAAGTTTGATGGTAAATTTGTACAGTAATAATAGCACAAAGGTTCTTAACATTTCACATTTACGATTGATTTAAACTTAAATACTTCTTCAACTATTTTCCCTTTCAAATTTAAACTTGGTGCTCACCATTTCCACACAGGTTAATCAAATAATGTCATGAAAAGTTTAAAAGAGCGATCGTCACTCAACTGAAATCTATCCAAAAATCTACAACCTAGTAGTCAAGCATAGATGCTTGGCGTGAACTACAAACTAACATGACCAATTTAAACTCTCAGTATCAAAATTGACCAAAGAGTCCAACAGCGTCAAAATTTTCAAACTGAAATTAAAAACACCACCCAGACGGGTAGAAGGACCTAAAATGCAATCCAAGTGGTAATATTTGTACATAGTTAAATTAGATCTAATTGGGATGAAAATGTTAAAGTTGAAGCACAATCAAAGTGTTATTATGTGAATGAATAACAAAACATAGATTTAAAAGAAATTCGAAAGAAAAGTTCAGAGCACACACCATTTGGAATCTGATAAGAACCTGCAACTTCAATATTCACCAACAATGTCTCTCTGCAAAGAACAGCGCTAGCTTCTCCAAAGCAACTCAAACAGGGATGAAGAAGATGGTGTAGTACTCGAACGTTATAAATAATGTATCATTTCTTAATTGTCATTTTTTAATTACTAAGGTATCTTTTCATACATAAAAATCTATTTATTTATTTAATAAAATAAATAATGGAATATATTCTTTTTATTTTAAAATAATTAAATGATTTCATTTTTCATAAAATAATTATTACATAATTTTTTAACATTCTTTTTACAATTTTTTTAATATAATAAAAATATAAAATATAAATACATGTAAGTAATAACACATGTCTTCTCGCTAAGTAGTACTTAAAATTGAACTTTAGAGAACAAAAACTAAAAACATTTAGGAAAATTTGAATTTAATTGATAAAATAAAACTTTGATAATTTATCATAATTTACCAATGACTTAATGTTAAATTAAAAACTGAATATTAATTAAAATAATTAAAATAATCCGTTAACAATCACTTTAAAGAAAAGAATATTAATTTGATACGTAAATTTATATGTATTATCAAATAAAAAAACTAACAATATCATATAAATAAAAACATGACTATCATTATATCTATATTTAAACTTGATACCATTTGAGATGATGCTATTATTTTTTCTAAAGAGTAAAATAGTAGGTTAAATACACTAAATTCTGAAGTGTCGAGCTTCTCTTTTCCGCTTTCGTCTTGGTCTCTTTATATAGGACTTGGACTAGGCGTTATGTAGCTAAAATCTCTCAAATATCTTTTAAAATAAAGATAAAGATAAATATCATTTATTTTTATAGTGATTATGAATATTTAAAAATATTGGGAGAGATATAGACTATTTGACAAATATAGTTAGTTCATAATATCAATATCTGATATAATTAAATAAATTAATTACTTAAAGATATATGATAAATTATCACCAACTAATATTTTGTATTAATTTTCTAAATTAGCCTTTTACAATCTCCGCAAATTATCTTCTAAATAATCCAATATCTTCAAGATATATTTGTTTATTATGGATCTAAAAAGATTTAAAAAGATCTTTTCTTATTTAAAAAGATTTGGTAGTTATTATCTTTTGATATTTTATGATATAATTAAATAAGATAATTATTTAAAAATATCAAATAAAATATCTAAAGATATATTTTTTCCAAATTATCATAAAGATACAGAAAACCACAAGATCCAATTTTTGTTGTCCGTTTCCTCTCCTTGGCTTAACCAAACTTCTTCAAGTTTTCAAGCTTTTCTTGCCATCTTCATGTAATGCTTGGCTTGGAGTTTTGTGATTTTGATAATTTTCTATTCTTGGATTTATCTTTAAGGTGTCATGAAACTTTAATCAATTTATTTCCTCACCTCCATGAGATCAATTTAGCTAAAACTATACTAACACACCTCAAAATATCCAAAGAATATTTATACAACTAAAAAGTTATTTTTAACATATTTTTGTATCTCATACTCAATAAACCCAATTATAAGAAATCACAATTAAATCAATCTCTTAAGAACAAAATTCAATTAAAAATCTAGAATTAAACATTAAATGAGGGCAAAAATGCGCACTTATCAAAGTGAAGTTAATATTTTATGTGATTGTGAGATGAGTACTGATATGCATTATCATGTTTTGCATTACTGAATTGATGATATGTTATGAGCATGTCTCTATGAATGCTTTTAGATCAATGTGAGCATGTCTCCATGAGTGCTTCTAAGTGTATGGGTATAATGAGACGAGTGTGAGCATGTCTCCATGAGTGCTTCTAGGCATTTGAGTATGATGAGACGAGTGTGAGTATGTCTCCATGAGTACTTATAGGCGTCTGAACATGTCCCTATGAATGCTCTAAGGTGAATGAATGCTCTAAGAATAGTGTGAGCATGTCTTCTGTGTGCTCTTAGACGTTTAAGATGATGTTTTAAGGCAAGTAGATCTAGGACTAGAGTGCCATAATCTACTGAATATTGTGTTGTGATGTATGTGATATTGATAATTCTTTGATTGCAATATTTTTTTTATTAGCTTACCCTTGTGTTTGTGGTTTCTACCTACAATGATCGTGTATGTGCACAAAGAGCATATGATGAAGATATTTTGGATGTATAACAAGGATAGACAAGTGATGAGTCTAGGCTTCCAACTTGCTTATCATTTTCTTTTTATTCATATTACTAAAAATTATCATGTAGAGACCGATTGATTTTGTTTTCTCAATTTCAATAAAGATCGGTTTAAGTATTTTATTTTTAAATAATAAGATTTTGGAAGTGGTTATTGTATAGTAGACCATAGACAATAATACTTGAACTCATTTCATTCATTAGAGGAGTTCAAAATTTGGTGTATTAAACAATATCAATTTTAACCTATTAAACGACTTAAAATTTAACTATTAGATGACATGTTTTAAACTATTAGATGATAAGTTAACTATTTGACGACTCAAATTTTAAAGAAAAAGTTCTTTTAGAAAATTCAGATTTCCGAAAGGCCCAAATTATTTGTTATCTATAACTAAATGACTTTAAAGTGTTAAGAAAAATAGGTATGTGGTAAAATATAAGTTTTTCCCTGTCTTTCTTTCGGAATTTGTTTCACTGTAAACTAGTAGCAAATGATAGTTATGTCTAACTCAACTAAAGATGAAAGATTTTGTAAAACTGTGTTGTTGTCAACTTGTATCTTATTAAATAAGTTTTTCCGTCTTTCTTTCGCAATTTGTTTCACTGCAAACTAGTAGCAAATGATAGTTATGTCTAACTCAACTAAAGATGAAAGATTTTATAAAACTGTGTTATTGTCAACTTGTATCTTATTAAATAAGTTTTCAACTTTTTTTTTAATAGAAGTATCATTTTCTGTTTTCATTTTTCTTTATAATTTCATTTTAACGTCTTTCTTTTTAAAGAATAATAATTTTATTGATTAATAAGAATTTAGATGAAAAAGTAAAAAATAATAAATTATCCATAAAATAATTGTTTGATAAAAGCAGTCAGCCACTTAGAGACATGAAAAAAAAATCAGCTTTTCATATTTAAAAAAATAAGTATAATTGATAAGCAATAATTAATACCGCGTTAAATTTTATAATATAATTTTTTTCTCAACAATGAAAAGTAAACAGTGGAAGTATTTTAGTTTAATCGTAAAACAAGTTTTGTTATTAATTTTTGAATTAATAGAGTTAATATACAATCCTCTTTTCTTCAAATTAATAGAGTTTTAACCATGCAAGTCACAAGGTTTTGAATTATCAAGGACTAGCAAACCATAACTAAATTTCTTAATGACTAATTTGGAGATTGTTATAGATGTATAAATACAATTGAAAGACTTTGTAAGCACTAAATGATATTGAATCGAACTACACTCGTGCATAAAATATCTTCAAAGAATGGGGATGCAAGTCAACCAGTAGAACCACTGAAAGATGACAACAATATAAACCCTGAAACTACTGTGATTTACACTTCCATGATAAAATTAGAAAGAAAAGCTTCCCAGACCACTGTTTAGACCTAGGTCACGGAATTGACCTTTCTCATAAGGTTTTTAATTGCAGAATCCAGCTTGGCTCTCATCTGGGGGGAAAGACTACCCCCTGAATTCTCCAGGACTGATTCCATCATCTGCAGCCCCTGCTTCATGTCCTGAAGGGAAGGAGGTGTTTCACCCAGCATTGGCAAAGTAAATCCAGTTTGTTGTGTAGGGGTCACACCAGGCACTGCCACAGCCATAGTTGGCTGATTAGGGGTCACACCAGGCATTGCCACAGCCATAGTTGGCTGATTAGGGGTCACACCAAGCCTTGCCATAGACAAAATTGGCTGGGTAGGGGTTTCACCAGGCATTGCCATAGACCCAGTTGGTTGAGTAGGCGTTAAACACGGTATTGCCTTAGACCCAGTTGGTTGAGCAGGGTTTACACCAGGCATTGCCACAGACCCAGTTGGTTGAGCAGGGGTTAAACCAGGCATTGCCATAGATCCAGTTGGTTGAGTAGGGGTTAAACCAGGCATTGCCATAAACCCAGTTGGTTGGGCAGGGATCACGAGTTGCTCCACAGGTGGACAGGGTGCAGAAGAACGATGGAGCTTGTAATCAACAAGAGTAGAACCAAAGGCAAATTTGTTCTGCTCTAAACTATGAAATGCAGCAGCAGCATCTTTACTTCTGACAAAAACTACTTGAGCACTACCAATGTCTTTTAGCAACTGAGTTTCTGATGTCTTCAAGGGACCAAAACGGTAAAAGGTTGTCATTAGATCTTCTTTTGATGGGATATAGGCTACGGGGGCAAATTGTAGGAGAAGACAATTTCCAAGTGATTCACAACCGTCCTTCCGTCTCCTGTTAATAGCAGTTTTGATAGGCCTTGAACAAGCAGGTAAGCTCGACTGCTCGGGTTTCAATTCATTTGAAGTGAAATTGACAGTATCAAATTCTGTGCTGATTGAATTGCATTCAGCACCAGAACAGTTCAGATCAGGTATCTCTACAACAAATTTAGTATTGAGAAGCTTTTCTGCTGCCATTTCTGTGCTATCCATCTGCCTAGGTTCCCCTAAAGCAAGTTTAGTATTGAGAGGCTTCTCTGCTGCCTTCTCCATGCTATTGTTCAGCCCTGTTTGCTCTACAGCAAGTTCAGTATTGGGATTCGCTTCTGCTGCTTTCCCCAAGCTATTGTGAGGCACTCCTGCTCCTGCTGCTTTCTCCATGCTGTTATTTAATACTGTTTTACTTACCAGGACAGTATCAGCCTCCGCCTTAGTAATTACCGACAAGCTATTATCATTAATCCTACCAATAGGCCCTTTTTGGGAAACACAAGACCCTGGATTAGTAGATATGAAAAGTAGTTCTTCCTTATTTCCACTTTTATTTCTCTGAGGAATATCAACAGGCACAGGAGGGGATGTAAACTGCAAATCTACTACCAGTGAACTGCATTTAAGCTTTTTGGCATCTGTACACACCGAAGTAATTTGAGCACTTTCATTCTCTTGTGCTTTTATCTTTTTCCTCCTTTTATACACAGTCTTTCCTTCGGAAGCAAGGCAACTGAGATTTGGTGAAGTTTGAGGGGTTGAGCTGTATTTGCTGCTTCCCCCAATTAAATTTGTCTTAACATTTTGCAGCTGTTGCCCCAAAGTTGCTTCTTCCATCTTCCTCTTTTGTTTCATTTTTTTCCCAGGCATCTGAGAGTCAAAGGTAGATGTGCTTGCATTCACATCTGATAGACCACTGAGTGATTTTCTCTTCCGCCTAACTGCACTTTCCCTTTTATTGTTCTTTCTCTTCTTACTTACAGTATCTGGCAAATCATTACCCACAGGTTTCCCCAGTTCTTGTGCATTAACTTGTAAGGTAGCAAGTTCAGCCTCATCACAATAGTTTGATATTCTATATCTGCAAAAGAACTGCTCAACTAAGCCAAAGCTCTCCTTCCCAACAGGAAACATACAATCAACGGCTGTAGAAAAAAGTCCTGAGAGTACATCAACCATAGATGCATTCATGAATTCCGGACTGCTAGACAGATTATTACAGCTGATGAACTTTCTGTACCAGTTCTTTCGGAACCTCTTGCTACCCAATTTAGCATTCAAAGAAGATATATTTGCAGGGCTAGTGGCAAAACTTGAAGCCCCTCTTTTCCGAGATGGACATTGTGTCTTCAAGTTTTCAGTTTCAGCACATAAATCGTTTTGTTTTGATCTAAGGTTTGTATATGGGTAAGACAGGTACTTGCTCTTTCTTCGATCTCTGGAATCAAAGCCTGCTGCGAAGGAAAAAATTTGCTCAATCAATATTTTGTAGCTAGCCAATTGAAAGCATGAGGCCATGTGTATCACACTGTTAAACAGTTGTCAATCTATATTCACAATCATTCGGCGCATGATAAGATGATGAACATGAAGAAGCCACACAGGATACCAACATTCAATAAAGCAAGTTATATGATACATAAACATAAGCCCTCCTACGCTTGTTCCACACATGAATCAAGCACCAATTGAGAGGAAGATATCAAATAGGAATAAAACGCAAACCAAAGGTCCACTTTTGAAAGATCATTTTCTCTAAGCAGGTAAAAGGGTCATATATCAGAATCATGAAATATACAGAACATATCTAAGCTCTACCACTAAAATGATTTGTGCACAAAATAATCGATAATAAATTTAACATTGGAAGGTATGGGAAAGTGATTCTCAACGCAAACTAAGAAACCACTCCTTGTTTCTCCCCTATCTGATCTTACAACACAATGGATTGTTTAAATCTAAGTAGAACTTCTTATATCAGAAAGAGTTAATTATGAAGGAAAAAACTACCTTACAGTTAGAAAAAGTATACAAATGTGGGTTGCCTAAATGTGATATGACATAATAGAGCCCAATTTAGAATCACTATAAAACCTAAGGCGGGTTTCCTTCATCACCAGTGGAGATACTCAGATTATTTAAAAACCTGTACAGAAGTAGAAAACCAAATTTCCATACAGAATACCCTACAACCAAAATAACTCACAATCACCATAGATAATAAGTTCAACACCAAAATCTTACAGCCTCCAAGTTTTCTCTGGGTTTCTTCGTGCATGATGGTGTTTCCGGTCCCTTTTGTCTCTTCACTAACATCAGTGTCTGCTCTTCCTAAGGTCAAAACCATATCCATTGCCGGTTGCTAATAAAATAAACTGCCTAATACAACATGCAAAAGAAGACACAAGAAGGGTGAGAAAACTACTTGCAGAGAAACAAAAATGAAGAAGAATGAGACCAATATTTTGAATGGCTTCCACATAACAAAACAAAGAATCTCTTACCAATTTCTCTCTCTCAATCAATTCCAGAAGCCATCAACGCCTGCATCAAAAAGAAAAATTTAGAAAAATTGATTATACACACTCTCGCACTAAAAAGGCATGGAAAAGAAAACAACAACATATTGCATCAATTTAAGAGTTGGCATCCATTATTATAATTTCAAAAACAAAAAAGCGAAAAAATTTAACATTTCCAAGATAAATTAATTTTGTTATAAAAGAACAAAAAATAACAAAAGAAACTCACACCCAATATTTTAATATTTTCAATAAATGATATGATGATTTAGCAGAACAAAAGCACTGCATGTAACGGGGCTATTGACTTCAACCTAAACGACCAAACAAAAATCAAAGTAACCCACCTCTTCAGCATTTTGTTGTTGAGAAAATTAAAAATAAACTCCGTTATGGAAAATCTTCGAGTAACAGAACGATTTTGGCGGAAGCAAATAAAGGAAAATACATATAGAAACGGGAGAGAAAAATAAGACCCCAAGATTGAATAATGAATTACAAACTTTCACAAAGTTTGGAGAGAGGAAGAGAGAAGAGTTGAAGAAAAGGAAAGAAAAGGGAAAAATGTGACTCACCTGATCTGAGTCCAGTGAGAAAGAGTGAATAAAATAGAAGAGAATGCAAACAGTGACAATGACTATGGTGCGTGAGTAAAATTGTTTATATATAATACATGGGAAAAAACAGTGGCAGAAGGTTTGTTACATCTGTGTTCTGTATGGGCTGGACTTTTTGTTTGATAACAACGATTAGATATGATAAAAACGATTAGATAGCTGTTTAAAATAATACCAAAATAATATGTATATATATGAAAAAAATAATAATGAAAGCTGTTATATCTATGTTTAGTTTTGGTGGACATTTTATTTAATATCAAAAATTAAACGACTGTTTAATATAATTTATAATAATATATAAAGAGATATTTTTTTTTTCATAATTTGATATTTTCGTTTTAACTTTAATTATTACTTTAAAATCTTTTTTATCTTTAATCGTTATATTCAAAAGTTTTCATATGTACATATTTTACTTTTCAGACTTTTTATTTAGTTATATGTTTCTTATTTATTTTAACTCAAATTTTTATGAAAATTATAAAAATCAAACACAGAAACAAAATATATATATATATATATATATATATATATATATAAAAAAAAAAAATAAAAGATATATAATATATATATATATTT
>Ga0214545_1004710_pt1 | contig 25338 bp, 10 predicted proteins | sample CNSS4metaG_FD_160064 | JGI IMG/M metagenome (GOLD analysis project Ga0214545, IMG submission 160064) | Root nodule microbial communities from cowpea collected in UCLA plant growth center, Los Angeles, California, USA - CNSS4 | ecosystem: Host-associated > Plants > Roots > Nodule | place: USA... | reverse complement strand
ACAACTAAAATACGAAACAATGTAAAAACAACATAAACTAGAGGATTAAACAAGATAAAAGTTATGTAGGAGTTGATTTTATTCACAAAACTTAACATCAATAAAAGGTAGAAAACAACGTTATCAGTATTATGACTAGTATAATAAATTTTGAACATATGATATAAAAATTATAATTATTCAAGAAATGAAAATTTAAGTGTTTGCAATTAAAATAATAAAAATATTACTACAAAATAATATACTTCAATAATAAAATAAGTTATAATATTTATAACATTATAGCTACATTTCAGAAAAACACATGTTTTGCCTTTATTATAATAATAATAATATTATTATTATTATTATGAATATGAACACATTTATAATACGTATTACACAATAATTTTATAATATTGTTCCATTATACACCATTGTCCTGTTTATTGAAGTAATTTTAAATATCATCGATATATTTAATAAAAATAATAATAATAATATTTATAGTCTTCTCCAAATTGAACCTTAATGATATATGTATAGACACTTTATATATTATGATAAGGTAAACAAAAGAATTTTTTTAGATTGAATCTCCACCACCACGTCACAATTCATGCACATGCACTGTCAAAATGGCAAATCACAATTAATGCCATGATAGGTTAATATTAACAAACTAAACAAAACCAAGGAAGCATTGAAACAGAAATGAGATAGTGCAATTTAAACTAAGTGTAATCATTACACAATGTAGTATAAATATGGATGAAGTGAATCAAAGGAGGAAAGAAAGAGAGACAGTGAAGAAATAAAAAGAGAGGGAGGAGAAGCAGAGAGTCTTTGCAAGCGTGAGAAAAGAAAGAGAAGAAAAATAAAATACAAAGATCATCTTCAAAAGTATATCTTCCATAGCTAAGGTAAGGGAATGAGATATCTATCATTTTATCTTTTTACTTTGATTATTTTTATTTGTTCATAATTATTTTTATCTCTATATTTACCTTAAGTGAGTTGTCACTAATTTCATTCTAATTTATATTTAGTTCTCATTCCTATTTATTTATTTATATTCATCTCTAGTTGAGCACTTATCCTATTTATATTTACTCTCATTTACTTATTTATATCTCCAGTTACATACTGGTCCTTTATATATATATATATATATATATATTATGCATTGATCATGTTTATTTAATTATATAGTTAAATGGTTTAATATTGAAATAAAATTTACGATAAATGAAGATTTGATTATTGTAGTTGGAGGTATGACCTTGGGGATTTAAAAGAGTTAGTATTACTCAAGATGAGATGTTCTTGAGTTACCTTGTTGGCCATGAGCTTATTTGTCCTGACTAGTCACTACAAAATTAATCAATATCTTTATAAAAGTATAATAAAAATCCAGTTTTATGGATTTGGGAGAACTTTCATTTCATTTTATTTTATTATGATATGCTATTTTTTTGTGATATTTGTCTGACTTCCCTATTTTTTTTATTGTGTGTAAAAAACAAAATTTTATAACCTTATCATAGATGAATGCTCCCAACATGTCTGATCCCTTCTTCGCCGACATTGTGGCTGTTTTCCCAGGGAATGCATGGCAAACCAATGCAGTCAATAATTCTATAACATTTCAAGGAACGAGAAACTTTACTATTACTTTTCTCTCTGCTCCAAATGCGTCGATTATCATTGAAGGACAAATCGAAGTTACCTTCTATTTACCCCCCAACAGTCCAAGTGAATCCTATCCATAACCTTTTCCCTCCACCCTTTTGATAACCTGTATATGAGGGGAAAACTCTAAATAAATAACACTTCTTCCTCTTCTAGTGTAGGAAATATAAGATGTACTAAACGGTGTAGATATAGGATGCATACAATATTGTAAATATACATATACATATACTTATATATATACATATGTGTGTGTGTGTGTGTGTGAATATTTTAAGTATGATTTTGCCCTTAAATTTTATAAGTATATGGTAGGAAATAATAATATTAATTAAAAAAAAATTCGCCACATTAGACCCGGCTAATCAAACTTTCAAGCTTTAGGGGGCTTATGTACATATCCAACCCAACAAATATGCTAAGTTATGCAGTCGAATAAGGCACATTCAACTTTACTAACTTAAAGTGGTTGAAAGATATCTGAGATATATTTGTTGGTGCAAATATTCATATATTAATAATATATGCGACTAAATCTCGGTAGTTTGATTATGTCATCATATTTCTTAATGCCATATATTTACAAAATATTTTGTATATCAAGTAATCTATCACATTATTGTTATTATTCCATTAATTTAACATATAAATGGTAAGTTGTTATATTTGTTTATATTATTTGATATTCTCTTATCACACAAATCATAAGGGTGTATAAACCCTATAAACACTACAAGAAAGTGTCTCATTAACAACCAATTTTAGTAATCAAAAGTTTTTAGTCACTACACTGACTAATTTAGATACCAATTTACAAAATAAAAAATTATTGGTAACTAAAATAGTCACTATTATGAATAAAAAATTATAATTGGTCTCTAAATTGATTTTAAAATTTAGCTACTAATGAAAATTAGTCACTAAACATTAGCTACCAAGGTTTTTGCTACCAAAAGAATTGGTTTTTAAATTAGTCTTTAGTTCATTAGTGACCAACTGTAATTTTTTCTTCATAATAGTCACTATTTTAGTAACCAATAATTTTTTATTTTGTAAATTTGTATCTAATAGTGACTAACAACTTTTAGTCATTAAAATTGGTTGTTAATGAGACATTTTCTTTTAGTAAAATACACCTAGCATTTCACCAAAAGATATATAGTCTCTCATACTCATTTCTCTCAACCTAAAAGACTTAAACTCTCTTACTGACTTGAACATCAAAGAGTTTTTTGTAAGTTGGCATTTTCTTGTGTTCCCGTCCTTTGAAACATCATGAGAATTCTCCAATCCACTCAAATCTTATTACAAGGTCCACATGCCAAGTATTGTAAGAACAAAAGTCAAATACAATTTCTTAAACAATTGTAGCTTTTAAACATGATAGAATTAAATTTGATAGAGTTAATATAACTTTGGGATATAAATTTTACACCTAGAAAAAGTTAAAAAAGAAAAAAAAAGTATATGTATGATTTTTCTAGCGCTTCTTTATATATATATATATATATATATATATATATATATATATATATATATATATATATATATATATATATATATATATATATATTGAGTTAGGCATTTGACGTGGTAATTTGTGCTTTATTCAACATTTTCTTGAGAGTAGATTGGAAATTTGGGAGGATTATCTCTATGATCTTCTATCAAGTTTTATAGTGGGGAACATCTTTAGTAGGGTAATGAAAAGTCATCATAATCGTTTATTTTAGTATAAAATAGATTATAAAGATATTCTTTTAGTATAAGATAATTTATGGACTCTTAGACTCTTCATGTATTAACATTCACACACAATACTATATATAGTTAGAAATAAAAGAACGTGTAAAATTAAATAAATTTAGTAAGATTTGTGAACATAGATTATTTATTTTATTTTATTTTAAATAATTTTTTTGATGTAAATGAATTTAAAAAATAAAAAATAAAAAAGTGATGGATCGTTAAATAAATTGAAATTTAAGAGGAGACTTGTTGTTGATTGTATTACTTTAGATGTTTATTGTAATGCGATGACCAAAATTTGGTGGAATATCATATATAAGAGATGCACTTTATAAAATTTTCACTTACGGAATGGGATTGCTCAAATCTTTTCATGTTCTTCTATTTGCTTACACTTTATAAAACTTTTTTTAGTGTAAAAATGATATCTAAACTCAACCAATTTTTTTTATCATATTTAAAAGCTAATGAAATTATCTAGGAATTTGTATCTTGACTTCAAATTTTTTCAGTATCTAAATTTTTTTAGTGTAATGTTTGAAAAAAAATTAAACAACATAAAAATCTTAATAAAAGTGAACAAGTCATTAAGAAAAAGAAAATATAATATTAATATTTTTTCAATTGTTTATGAGATTCAATTTCATATGCTCTTTGTTATGTTTATAAAATTTTATGTGAACATTATTTTATTTAAACAATATTTAAATAGTCAATATATGATGAAAGTTTCAAGGTAGTTCTCATAATACTCCAATAAACAACTTACTGAAAGTTTTGCATATATATATATATATATATATATATATATATATATATATATATATTATATTATATTATATTATATTTCTTTCACTTTACAAAAGTACTTGTGATGAATTAATTTTCCTATAATTATATTCATAGGGATGATAATAAGTGAGACATGTGCAAGTTTCATTATCTCATGTCAACCCTCAAAATCTTCATTATTTACCTACCTATATTTAATGAGTATAAAACTTTTTGTCTTATCTCTGGTCTTCTCTAGGTGACAAGTCTATTTCTATCTACATCCAAATATGTTTTCTTAATGTTTTAAAAATAAATTCAAATATTTTGAAAGAGAGTTAGTAGTTGTGAAGATTATGGGATTAATTTAGGTAACTCATGAAAAAAAAAAGACAAATCAAACAAAGTTAATAAAAATCAAATTTATTATTGAAAATTTCTAAAAAGAAAATAAATAATAAATCTTAAAAATTTTTAAAATGTATTTTTTACTTTATTTATCTAATTATGTTGAGATCTCTTACTTTTATACTAATGATTATAAGATTGAGTTAAATCACTCACAGAAAAATTAAACTAATAATAATTCAATTTTGACATAAATATTTTATGTTTTTAAACTTTAATTTATGTCAAATGCTGATAAAAAAGATTTATTATAATAATGAAATATCTTCATATAATTGTAGATATAAAATTACATTATCACAGACAAGTTAGAGAAAAAAAATAATTATATAAAGAATTATTACATGGTAAAGTAAGCATTTAAATGTAATATTAAGAATAAGTAAAAAAGATTAAATTTGTGCACTAGAAAAATTTGATGCACTGTTGATTGAAATCATACAAAAACCACATTTTAAGAATATGGTAAAAAAAAAATATGTTAAAGATTTAAGAAAATTTGTTAGACATCAGACCACACAAACTGTTGAGAGATACTGAAATTGTTTTAACAACATGTAGGTTGTTCAAATGAAATAAACTAAGGATAAAAAAGAATAAATAACAAACTTTTTTGTGCCCCAATCAATTACATGTCCACACGAATGAACACTCAAAATTGATAATAAAACACTTCACGTAAAAAAACAACAATAAATAAAAATACTAAAAGGAAATATAAGTAATCAAAATGTGTTATGTAGAAACAATTTAATTGAGAATATATCATTTGAACATAATCACACATAAAGAAAAAAGGTGTATTAATAATTGTTTTTAGAGGAGAAGTAGATCGGAGTAAATTTTGTGAATATAAAATAACAAAATTTAGTTAAAATGATTAAATTTACATATTTCTAGTGTTGAGAGACTAAATTAGGTTAACATTTTGAAAAAAAAGAGACTAATTTAAATTTTCACTAAAAGTTATAAAACACAAATCATATTTAACCCTTTATAATGCTACAAGTCACTTATACTATCATATATCATTTATACTATTACATTGTAACTCTATAAATGATATCAGACATATATAAATATATATATATATATATATATATATATATATATATATATATAAAATCACATTTACTCTTTTTAACAAAAACGAAGACTATATTGAAATAAAAAAAATTGAGAGATTGCCAGTGACGAAAGTTGAAGAAAAAATTTAGAGGTGTCAAATTAAATTTGTTATATATAATTTTTTTTTAGTTAGAAAAAAAAAGTTTTTCATTTTTTCTCCTTTACTTAAAACAAACACACATAATAGTAGAATTTTAAAAAAATATGACTATTATTCGCTATTATATCATGTTACTATATCATGACATCAAACCATGAATATCATTTTAGATCAGTTCTTTGTCAAATTTGAAGACGTTTTTCCAGGATCGCATTCTAATGAATTTTTAAATTCATTATATATAACTTTAGGAACTTTAGAAATTTGATTTTTATTGTCTTGAATTCTTGATTCTCATGAAAAGTATAGTTAACATATATGCATTTTTTTTCATCTTTATCACAAACCTTCTTCTCTAAAAAAGAATCAATTTTTGTACTCTTTATCATGATCTTTCTAATATAAATTTATCACATCTCACCTATTTAGAAAAAGATAAAATTTATATTCAGAAATCACAATTATTACACTGCAAGACATAACAAAACTTATACCACTTTAATTAAATCACGGTATAAATTCAAAACTTAAAAAAAAAATTACCATAGGTAACAAAAAACAAAAAATCCCTAAATTTCATAATTAAGGGTTATAATAATTTGGGAAAAAGTATAATTAGGATTCATACTAATTTGAGATAAACTTAATTTGGAGAAACATCCTAGAAAGAATCATAAATCTAATATACATAGATCATAATAAGATAATATACTAACCTTGATCATCTGTGAGAGATCATGCGAGAATTACTTCAATCTCAATATATGTGTTCCCCAACCTCTGTTTTTGAATTTATCTCTTTGTATTTATTTCTCCTCACACACTTTTATGATAATTTACATGGTGCAAAAATCCTATAGCCAAAAAATATCCTAATCTATTTTATAAATCAATGTCTCCATTAAATTTTTTATTTTATCTTTTATTATAATTTCCATAAAATAAATTTAATATAAATAATGTATAAATATAATTTAAAAAAATATATAAATATGGGCTCCTCTGTCAATGCATAGTTCTACCAGTGGAGATTGCATTAAATAATTTTAACCAAAGTTAAGGAAAAAAAAATATATTAAACCTTTAAAAAATAAAACTTATTAAAAACAGTAACGCTAGTTTACATGGATGTAAATAAATTATTTAATAAAAAATATTTCATATATCTGCAAAAAACAATTAGTGTAGGTTCCAGTAAACATAATGGAACAACAAGAAGGATTGAGCATTAGAGATGTCAATGGGGCGGATAGGCTATGGTTAGTAGTTATTCCGTATCTTATCTGCTGGATAAATATTTGTCTCATACTCGTATCTATATATGTGGGTATCCTATCCGTTGCGGTTTTATTCACACTGCTGATACAAATTTTTTTGACATTCCTATGGAGTATTATTGTGTTAATTAAGTGACGAATTTTTCAAATGAGAGATGAATTATAAGAAAAATATCTTTTACTAAATATCGTTACGTATCTCTATCTCGGTGAACACTTTTTGTGCTATTGAGAGCTTTTAATACGGGGTAAACAAATTGATTATTAGCAACTTCGTCATATTTAATTCATATATTACAAAAATTAAGATTTTAAAATTACACATTTTGACAATTAAACAGCGAAATACAATTTTCATGCATAAAGAAATTCTTCGAGAGACAATTCAACTAGAGTTGAGTAAATATACTACAAAATATAAAATTCTCCATCTATGTATGAATTATGTTTGACATAGTGGGTTCAAACATATATTTTACTACAAAATTCAGGACAATTACTTTTATGTCTAGTTTGTATGAATATAAAAATTGTACGATTTGTAAAATGCAATATATTAAATATATTCATATCTCGATAGATTTGATTTTGATAAAATTCATGTTTAAATGGTTTAAATAAAAATAAAATTTAATCATGCCTTTGGTCCCTATTTTCGTAACGAAATCTCAATTTGGTCCTTCTATTTTTTTTTATCTCAATTTGGTCCCTATTTTGGAAATTTGATCTCATTGTAGTCCTTTCCGTACAGTAACAACATTAAATGGGGTGTCACGTGTCAATTTCTCAATTTTTTGATTTTTTTTTGAATTAAAAAAAATTGTCATGTGTCAAGCTATCATCGTGTCACGTGGCAGTGATAGAATGATGTGACAGTGACAATGACACGTGTTACTTATGTCATTTTTACTTTCTCAATTTGGTCCATTTATATGTAAATCAATATTATATATCCGTAGGTAAAATTCGTACGTAATACTTAATTTACCTATGAATTCAAATCCTTATGTAACTATCAATAGATAAATCACAATTTTCTTGCAGTGAAATTCTTGATTTATCAAAAAATAAATTCTCAAATTCTCTTTCATTTTTATGTGAAAATGGTAAAATTTCAATTTAAATTCAATTAGACATTTCATATAATCGGTTATGTGGAGATCTCCCAGATTGTTGGAAACAATTGAATTCACTAATTTATTTAGATTTGCGTCACAATAACTTGTCACAAAAAATTCCTACTTCAATGGGATGACTTTTTGATCTTCAATCATTGTTGTTGAGAAACAACAATTTAGAAGAAGGAATCCATTTCTCCATAAGAAATTGCACAAAGCTAGTAATGCTTGGATTGGGACAAAAAAAGAATTACAAATTTTAAGTTTGAGAAAGAATCAATTCTTTGGGAGTTTACCATTTAAGGTTTGTTGTCTAAGAAACCTTTAGCTCTTAGATCTCTCACTAAACAATTTATCTAGAAAAATTCTTAAATGCATAAATAACCTTACTTCAATGGCTCAAATAACATCTTCAACAAATTATGGAAGTCATTCGTATTTGTTGAACAAATGTATTTACACAACTAGCATGAGATATGATTTGAATGCATGGTTGATATGGAAAGGTGCAAAACAAATGTTTATGAGTTAATGTTTGTCTCTTTTAGAATACATTATCGATACCCGATTTCGTCCGGACATCTTAAATGTGTTTTTGAAAAAAAAATAAATTAATAATAAATAAAGAAACATGATAATGGATAAATAAAAAAGGTTGAATTAATATTTGTAAAAAAATTTGAGAATTAAAAAAAAATAATTAGTTAATTAGAAATGAAAAAAAAATTGAAAAATCATATTTTTGGGCCTAGCTTGTTAGCCCAATTTTGGTTAAAAAAGGCTTTTCAATCCACACCCTTTTTTCCCGTCTTTTTCTTTAAATAAATCCATTTTTGTTCCTACCCACTTTTACTCACTCTTAACCGTATTTTAAATAAGGATATAACGGTAAATTTTGAAAATAAAGAAAAACTGTTGGAGATACAAGGAGAAGGCCCCAGCTCACTAACTACATTCCAGCCCATTAACACACACCCTTAAACACTCACTTAAGCCCGTTAATCACACCCTGACGGACACACACTCGCGCTAACCACACCCTAACTCACATACGTAATTCACTTAACCACACACTCCAGTCCACTAACCTCACTTAACCCACCCACATCACACACTGACGCACACACAACTAATAACTCTACCAATACTGGTATTTCGAGACGGAAAAATTTACTTTCGCATCCCGTTCTTAAATAACAACTATTTGACACCAACTATTTAAATATTATCATTATTATTATTAATATTAATACTACTTTGTATTATTATTATTATGTCTATACTATTATCATTATTATATCATTATTATTATTATGTTTACATTTTAGCTTAACAATGAATATATATTTTACGTGTTTATTGACAAAATTTAAGCTTAACTTCAATTGTTTTGTATTTATATTTTACGAGATTTATAATATGCAATATTCTAATATTATTATTATTATTATTATTATTATTATTAGTGGTATAACACATAATATATTAGTATTATTATTAGGATTGGTATTGAAATTATTATTAGTGTAAAATATTATTATTATTATTATTATTATTTAATTTATTTCAAAAAATACATGTGACTAATTATTTAATTATTTCATATTAGTATTATTATTATTATTATTTTGTACGGAATTCATGATCTACAATTTGTTTACATTATTACATTGATATCAATTACAATATGCTTATATTATTCTATTATTATTATTATTGGTATAACACACAATATATTAGTGTTATTATTATAAGTATTGGTATTCAAACTAGAATGAGTGTAAAATAATATTTTTTATTTTTAATTAATTCGTTAAAAAAAATACGAGTGATTAATTATTTAATTTTTTTGTATTATTATTATTATTATTATTATTATTATTATATAATACGAGATTACACTATTATATTAATGTCAACCACAATATGCTCATACGGTTCTATTAATATTATCATTATTTGTAGTACTATTAATATTATTAGGATTAACAAATATTTAATATTATTTTAATGTTATTGTGATTCTATTATTATTATTATTATTTAATATATATAGATTAATCGTTCTATATGACTAATTCATTTTAAATATTGTTTTAAGTTTTTATGTCTATGTTTTTATTAAAAATTCTAATGATTTTATATTCTTATTTTGTATGAGATCCATAATTTATAATATATTTACATTTTATTTTAATAATGATATTTGTATGTGCATTTCATTTTAATACAATATATAATTCAAAAACTTAATTATAAATTTTAATCATAGAACAATGTTTTAATATTGGTATTATTAATATTAATAGTAAACTTATTATTAGTATAATAAAAAATTATTATCATTTTTTAAATATTATATATATATATATATAATCATAAACCATTATAACACTTAAATATAATTATATAAATAAATTATTTTTTAAAATTAATTATAATTAAAATAATTTTCTTAATCTAAGTTTAAAAGAAAACAGAAAAAAATCGACCTGCGCAATAATACCTTAAGCAAACACTTTTTTATTTTATTTAATGTCTAATTTGTTTGATATATTTAAAATCGACCTGCGCAATAATACCTTAAGCAAAAAAATCGACCTGCGCAATAGTTGATATATTTAAAATTTAATAGGTCATTATATTATATTCCTTGTCTAATTTGTTTGTTTTTTATTTTATTTTTCCACATTATCATATTTTATTTCTTCTATAAATTTGAATTCTCAAAAAGGAAAGTTAATAAATAATGATTATATTAATTATTGAACTAACTAATTTTTTGCAATATAATTGTGAATATTGCTCAAGAATAATTAAATGTGTAAATATAGCTTATGAATTAATGAGGATCATAACTTCTTTCCCGTTCGGATGCTGAGTGCATTTAGTGTTTATTTGCAAATTTGAAAAGTTTGCATGACAAGAAAATAAAATAGCAATAAAATCACTGATGTTCAATATATACTTGATAGTCTTATAAAAATAAAAATAAAAACAATGATTTTCGTAACTACCATGAAATCATGATTTTTTTTTTCTCGAGTAAACTTCTGTGATTTTATCTATCATTAGGTTTTCTTTTTTTAATTAACTTGGCATTATTATTCTTATTACTTCAAAATTTTAAATATATCAACTATATTTTTCAATGAATAACAATAAGAATTGTATTTATTTTAATACATTTCGTAGAAGCAACATTGTTTTGTATTTTGTTTTTCAATTTTCAGGCACTTGAATACCCATCCTCTTTCATGACTCCAACTTTCCTTGGTGTGCTGATAAAAAATAATCTTCACGGTCAATTGGGAAACTGGGGTGTATGTTTTTATTGTTTAAAACACAATCACTCTTAGGTAAATAACTTATATTCAACTCCTTGCTAAGACTGAGTTGTTTGGAACATAACCACTTTTAGGTAAATAATTTGAGTATTATTTGAAAATGTAAGAAAGTGTTTAGCATCATTTTAATCAACACAAAATATTATTATACTTATTCATAAATTATGAAAAATACATTGTGTTGTTTTAAATTTCGTTTAACCCACACTATAGAGTCCTATTTTTTACCGACACATGTTATTTAAAATATCACTGTAGTGTAATTATATATTTTTTCTTTTTAATTAATATACTTTATATTATAATAAAAACAAGGTTGACTTATACGTGTTTGACTTTGCGCTAATGTTACCTGTATGAAATGAATAGCGATTTAGTTTGAAAACTTACAAGGCATTTATGATCAGTGGGTGCATTGAATGTTACAACTAGGTGTGGTTATGGACGGTGCTTAAATCACCAATACCAATCTGTATCAAATCTTGTTCGTTCTTATAGTTGGTTAAAAGTGATTGTGAAGCTACCCGAACTAAGAGAACTGAGTTTAGTTGGTTGTAGCCTTTCCGATCATTTCATTCTCTTATCCAAGCCTTCTAAGTTGAATTTCTCTACTTCCCTCTCTGTCCTTGATCTTTCTCAGAACACCTTCACGTCACCAATGGTATTCCAGTGGCTGTCAAACATCACTTCCAACCTTGTTGAGCTTGACCTTAGTGCTAACCACTTGGAGGATTTTACATCAACTGATTTTGGTATGGTCAAGAATTCGCTTAGGCATCTTGACCTCTCCTCTAATAATTTCAAGGCCAAAGATTTGAAATCTTTTACAAATATATGCACCTTACATTCTTTATACTTGTCTTCAAACAAGTTCACAGAAGACCTTCCATCCATTCTTAGTAATTTGTCTAGTGGTTGCGTTAGACACTCGTTGCAAGAATTGGACCTGTCATTAAATCACATCGTTGGCACTTTGTCTGACATTTCAGTATTCTCCTCTTTGAAAACATTGTTTCTTCAGATAAATCGGTTAAGTGGAAGGATACCTGAAGGTGTGAAGTTACCATCTACTTTGGAGGATTTGTCAATTAGTGAAAATTTCTTTAAAGGTGGAATTCCAAAATCTTTTGGGAATGCATGTGCTTTGCACTCATTCGACATGAGTGCTAATAACTTGAATGTTGAGCTTCCAACGATAATTTCTTACTTGTCAGGATGTGCTAGATATTCATTGCAAGAATTATATCTACATATGAATAAAATCACTGGTACACTACCTGACTTCTCAACATTTACATCTTTAAAAGTATTATATCTTTCTGAAAATAAGCTAAATGGAGAGATTCATAAGGATATTCAATTTCCACACCAATTGGAGGAACTCGACGTGCATTCAAATTCTTTAAAAGGTGTGCTTAGTGATTACCATTTCACTAACATGTCTAAATTACATGTATTGGATTTATCTGATAATTCATTGGCCTTGACATTTACCCAAAATTGGGTTCCACCTTTTCAGTTGTTCACCATAAAGTTGAGATCTTGCAACTTAGGTCCAGCATTTCCGAAATGGTTGCAAACACAAAACAAATATTTTTATATTGATATTTCAAAAGCTGCAATATCAGATATTGTTCCCAAATGGTTTTGGGCTAAATTACCACTGCAACAAGTAATGACGATGAATATCTCATACAACAATCTACGAGGTATAATTTCAAATTTTCCACTAACTCATCTTTCTGATTCCATGTCCCTTGAATCAAATCAATTTGAAGGTTCTATTCCTCAATTTCTAGGAAATTCAAAAATTCTTGATTTATCAAAAAATAAATTCTCAGATCCTCTTTCTTTTTTATGTAGAGATGATACCATTCAAACTTTGTTCTATTTAGACCTTTCATACAATAAGTTATTTGGGCATATCCCAGATTGTTGGAGGCAATTGAACAAACTAGTTTATTTGGATTTGAGTCACAACAACTTTTCAGGAAAGATTCCTATGTCAATGGGATCACTTCTTGATCTTCAAGCATTGTTCTTGAGAAACAACAATTTAGTAGAAGGAATCCCTTTCTCTTTGAGGAATTGTACAGAACTAGTAATGCTTGATATGTCAGAGAACAAATTATCAGGATCTATACCTGATTGGATTGGGACAAAAGAAGAATTGCAAATATTAAGTTTGGGAAAGAATCAATTCTTTGGGAGTTTACCTTTAGAGGTTTGTTGCCTAAGAAGCATTCAAGTCTTGGATCTCTCAATAAACAACTTATCTGGAAAAATTCCTAAATGCATAAAAGACCTTACTTCAATGACTCAAACGCCGTCTTCAATAGATTATGGATATCATTCATATTTTTTCAAGATTGGTGTTTTTGATACCAGCATGACATATGATTTGAGTGCACTGTTGACATGGAAAGGTTTAGAACAAATGTTTATGAATAAAGGTTTGTCACTTTTGAAACTCATTGATCTTTCAAGCAATCACTTCTCAGGAGAAATTCCTGTAGAAATAGAAAAATTATCGGGATTGATCTCATTGAACTTATCAAGAAACAATTTGATTGGAAAAATTCCTTCAAACATAGGAAAGTTAGCATCACTCAATTCTCTGGATTTGTCAAGAAATTGGCTTGTAGGTTCAATTCCTCCAAGTCTTGCTCAACTTTATGGACTTGGTGTGCTAGATTTGTCTCATAACCATTTAAGTGGAAAAATTCCTACTGGTACACAACTACAGAGTTTCAATAAATCTAGCTATGAAAATAATTTCGATCTTTGTGGACCGCCACTTGAAAGACTGTGTATTGATGGGAAGCTAACACAAGAACCAAATGTTAAAGTTTATAAAGATGAATATTCTTTTTTTAATAATGATTTTTTCACAAGTATGGCAATTGGATTTGCTCTAAGTTTCTGGACGGTATTTGGCTCAATCTTATTCAAGCGTTCTTGGCGACATTCTTATTTCAACTTCTTGAATAAGTTAACCGATAACATTCTTGTCAAAGTAGCCATTTTCAGAAAAAATATTTAAGGTGAGTAAAATTTAATTGATCAATATATTATATTCCTTACATAATGTGTTTACTTTTCTCGTTTTAATTCTCCTTTATCATGTTTTTTTTTTAATTTCTTTTACAAATTTCACGGATAACAAAAAATCATTATATTAAATGGATAATGATATTTTGACCCACTTTAAACCTACTACTCCAATTACCCTCAGATCATCACATCACTCCACTAAAAAAAATTAAAATAGATAATTGAAGGGTGATTGAAGTGGTAGGTTAAAAGTGGGTAAAAAAATGGGTCAAAGTATCATGATCTATATTAAATATTGAACTAATTTTTTGAAATACAAAGAGTTGATTTTGAAATAATTATGTCAAAGACTTGACATTTATTGCTTAATAAAACTTAAATGTGTAAATATAACATGTTAATTAATGAAAATCGTAACTTCTTTCTCGTTTTGGATGCTGATTAATTGTTTATTTTCTTACTTTTTTTTTTCAATAAAACTCTATCCTGGACAACCTTTTGCAAATTTGGATGGAAAGTTTGCAAGTTTTTTTTTTTCCGAGTAAAACTTATGAGATGTTTTTTATCTATCATTAGTTTTCTTTTTTTGAAATTAACTTGGCATTATTATTCTTATGACTTTTTCAAAATTTTAAATATATTAACTATATAATTTTTAGTGAATAACAATAAGAATTTTATGTATTTAATATACACATTTAAGAGAAGTAACATTGTATTTTATTTTTCAATTTTCAGGCCCTTGAAGAAGGATTCTCTTTGGTGACTCCAACATTTTGTTAATGATTGGACAAGGCAATGGTTTCTTCAAATTCCCTTACTGCTCATAAAAAAAATCTTCACTGTGAATTGGGAAAGTAGTGTGCATCCTTTGATTGTTTGAAGTTTTACTTTTCATTAAATTACGAACTTTATTAAGCGTTGTGCTTGTAATGAAATATTTTAGCTATTATATTGTATACACACCCACCAAAGAAATGGGTCCATACACATAAATAGGTAAAAGTTTAACAAAGGATATAGTGATCATAAATCTTATCACATTTATGTGCTTCATTTACTTATCTCTTTCGTTTTATTTATATTTTTCTCCTCATTCATTTCCTACATCCAGTACAATTTTTTTTCCAATTGTATTTTATTTTTCTGGAGAGGAAGGTGTTATACAGAAAAACTTTTAAATTACTATCACTGTTGTCAACTAAACTTATGCAAATTAAATTAATATTAAAAATATATTTAATTTAACATTAATGCTAAATTAAATAAATTTTAAAATAGAAACATATTAAAGTTGGTTAAGCCAATACTAATCTTTTTTAATTAAAAATTTAATTTTAAATTTAGGGACAAATTAACACCAACTTAATCAACACTATTTAGAATCTGTTTTCGAAAAAATAATATAAATAAATTAACGCCTATAACAAGTACGACATAAATTCGACAAAAAAAAACATTAAGCAAAAATTGATGCTAAATCTATTTTTGTTTTATTGTAGTTTGAATGAAATGTATCGTATACGTGGTTCTATTTGGATAATGAGATAACATAATTTTGAAAGTTTTTTTGTTTTGTTCGGAAAATTTGGTATAAGGGACCATTCAACTGTACAATTTACAAGTCTTTTCCAAGTCTTTTTGTTTCTTTCGTGGAATGTCACAGAAGATGCCAATGCACTTCATAAAAATTTCCACGTCTGGAATGTGATTGCGCTGGTCACAGAAGAGGCCAATGCACTTCGTAAGATAATTTTGTTTTGAAACCAGTGGCGGACCTTAGAAGGTCCGAGGGGGCATGGCCCCCAAGATTTTTTCACTTTTTAAAATTAAAAATTAAATATAATAAAGAATAATAAAATTTATTGAGATATTTTTTTTGTTTTTTTTCATCTGACTTTTTTCACGTATTGTATTGTTCATTTATTATTCTTGTATCTCTTTTTTGTTTTAAAAAAAATAAATAGAAAGATAGACATAAAGTTTTCATCCATTCTTTTCTAAGATAAAAAAAAAGATAATTTTCTCATTTCTCTTGATAGACAAATATTAGTTTGATATTTTTTTTTCATCTTATGATTTTTTTTGTATATTTATTTTTTTATAAATATAAAAAGAAAAGTTAGGTACTATATGTTTTTTCATAATCATTTTTTAGAAGTGACTTTTTTAGTAATTATCTGACTTTCATAATCATCTGACTTTTTTAGTAATTACGTCTCTCAATTTTTGATTAGATTTTGATAAATTATTTTTTATTTTTTTTTTTAATTTATTATTATTGATGAAAAATAAAATAATACATTCATTTATTTTAAGTGATAAAAGAAAAAATACCTTTGAAGATGAAAACGATCCTTAAGTTTGTCACTATCGCCTTTAAAAGTATATAGATTAATTTTTAAGAAAATAAATAAAATACAAATAATTATTTTTAAAATATTCAATAAATAAATATTTGTGTAATTTTCACACATATTTTCCTCGTCCAATTCATTCATACTTTTTTGTTCATCTCCTTTATTTAATCATCTTTCTTATTCACTACAACTTTTTTTTATTGTATTTTATTTTTCTGAAGATGAAGCCGTTGTACAATTTTTTTTTTAAAATTACTATCACTGGTGTTAGTTAAACTCATACAAATTAAATTAATGTTAAAAATATATTTGATTTAACGTCAATGTTAATCAAAAATTTCATTTTCAATTTAATAATAGATTAAAACCAACTTAGTAAACACTATTTTTAGAATCTGTTTTCAAAAACTAATATAAATAAATTAACACCTATAACAAGTGCGACAGAAATTGGAAAAGAAAAAGCATTAAGCAAAAATGATGTAAATCTGTTTTATTGTGGTTTGAGTTTGAAACTTATCGTATACGTTGTTCTATTTGGATGACGAGAGGACACAATTTTGAAAGTATTTTTGTTTTTGTTCGGAAAAATTGGTACAAGGGACCTCCACCGTACAATTTACAAGTCTTTGGCAAGTATTTTTGTTTCTTTCGTGGAATGTCACAGAAGTGGCCAATGCACTTCACAAACATTTCCACGTCTGGAATGGGATTGATCCAAGTCTTTTCTAGCTTTTTTTTTTTTCTTTGTTTACTTACATGGTACAATCCAAATAAAATAATTATTCACATAAAATAGTGTTCCAAGTGGCAGAGGTTGGAAGTGTTAGGAATCCAAGTGTGAGTCTAAGTCTCACATTGACCAGAAATGAGAAAGTAGAGCACTATATAAAAATAAAGACCCATTGCCTTAAGGTTTTGGGTTGACAGTGGTATCAGTGTCTTATGTGGTTAGGCTCAGATCTCATTGGTGTTGTTCTCCCCAGTGAAACCCCCTCCTTATAAACCTAACAAGTGGTATCAGAGCCGATGGTTAATACCGGCTCAGACGAGTGCAGTATGGTTCTAGTATCGAAAGTCTTCCTGGCAAAGGTCTCAGGTAAGGGTTCCAGGTAGAGCGTGCCCGTTAAGAATAACGGCGGTACGAAAAAGGGCAGAAAAGGAGTACTCGTGGTTGGGAATGCTTCCGGAGGAGGAGTGTACCAATGTGGTTGAAGGGACTCACCTTGAGAGGGAGATTGTTAGGAATCCAAGTGTGAGTCTAAGTCCCACATTGACCAGAAATGAGAAAGTAGAGCACTATATAAGAATAAAGACTCATAAACCCATTGTTTTAAGGTTTTGGGTTGAGAGTGGTGTCAGTGTTTTATGTGGTTAGGCTCAGATCTCATTGGTGTTGTTCTCCCCCAATTTTTTTATTTTATTTTTTTCATTATTTTATATTTAATCTTTTTTAATTATATAAATTTTTAAACTTTTTTAAATTATTTGTATTTTTTTGAATTAAATAATATTATATTCAAAATTAATAAAAATTAAATTAAGTATTTTTTATTTATTTTATAAAGTACAATAACAAATAATAAAATATAAAATCAAATATATAAAGAAACAAAATTATTAAGATATTTTTTATTTTCTCTTTCATTGTCTTTTGAATTTTTGATATGTTGTATTTTTCTCTCATGTTTATTTATTTTTTGTTACTAAAAAATGTTAGACATAAACTCAATATTTCTATCTTCATTTTTTTCATATTTTCTCTTTTATTATTAAATAAATAAATAAGGTAACTTTCTCTTGTGTCACTTGATAGTGAAATATTTGTTTAACATTTAGTACTATTTTTCATCTCATGACCTTTTTGTATATTTATTTTTTATTAATATAAAAGAAGAAGTAATATACTATGTGATTTTTCATAGTCGATTTTTAATTATAACTTGATTATCATAGTTTTTTTAGTAATTATGTCTCTTAACTTTTAATTAGATTATGATAAATTATTTTTTAGTCTTCAACTTTTTTTTTAAATAGGTATATTGATGAAAAACGAAAGAATAAATTTATTTTTTAAAATTGATAGAGAGACTGCTGGTGAAGATGAAAACATGATAATATGATTACTCATCGCATAACAATGAAATGAAAGTTTGTGAAGACTTTTTGAATCAAATGAACGTTAATAAGATGGAAGATGAATATTTTATAAATAATTTGTGAAAAAGTTAAATGAAAAATTTAATTATGATTTAATTACCATAAATTCAAAAATATGAAAAAATAATAAACATTTTTTTTATGTATATATAATTTATTTGATAATTATAAATATATTAGATTATATATTATTTTTATTAAATTAGTCACAATAATAATAAATATATAAATTTTAAATATATTATTTTAATTTCTCAAAAATCTTTTATGAAGATTCGGCGTTAGTTCTATTGTAATTTGTATTCCGTTTACTGTAATTAGATGACAATTTTCAAAGTCATTTATTTTTTGTTTGAAAAAAGTGTATACCACATTTATTATTTGAAAAAAGTGGTATACGGGATCATCCCACTATACAATTTCCACATTTATTGTTTGACGTGATGATGCTTCTGGATTAGGATTTGCTCCAATCCTTTTTATGTTCTTTTTATTTAGTGTACATGATAAATAAAATAGTATTAGATTTTCTTATTTCTTTTAATGATTTGAGTAATTCACTATTTAAGATGTTCTGTGTAAGGCCCTTTTATATTTTCTGCCTTATAGATTAGTGGGTTGTCTTTGTAAGTGGGCCTAAGGTCGGCCCAACGTATAAAGCTCTTAGGTCTGTCCTAATTCCACTCTCACTCTCACTCTTGCAGAAACTCAGCAGCCGTCACCTTCCCCTTTCGCACTAGAGCTCTGCTAGGGTTCCTCCCCAAGTCTCTCGAGCTAGCTCCGAATCAGTTTCTACTCCACGTAAGTACCCCTCTAGATCATCGGAGTTCCCTTTTTGCTTCCCCTTGTATTTTTCGCAGTCAGGGTTTGGTACTAATCTGCCCTTGTTCCGTGCAATTTCTGTTTTCAGCTCCTTAGTGAGTTCTAGAGCTGCTGTGCACCTTGGTTACGCATCGAACGTCCTGTACGAACCTATTTCCAGGTACGGGAAGTTAGGGTTCCAGTCTTTTGGTGTTATTTTGGCTGTTCTTGAGTTAGTTACTGATTTTATGGATAAATCCTTCGGTTTGGTGTGATTGAATGCTTTGTATGCTTGGTGGTTCGATAGATATGGTTGTTGCAGGGTGAAATAGTGGCGAGACCTGTTAATCTCTCCCAAGCGAGCCAGTCTCGCCTAGGCGAGACAAACAGGGATTCGCCCACGCCAGTTTGCGCGAGAGGTTGCTCAAGCGTCCCGCTCAAAATTTTAAGCGAGCAGGCAACTCGCCCAGGCGAGAGGGGTCTCGCCTAAGCGAGATCCCGCGTTGCTCATGCCCCTGATCTTGTGCCCTCGCCTAGGCGGAGGGGGAACTCGCCTGAGCGAGACTGTCTCGCCTGGGCGAGACCCCTCAGCCTGAGCGAGGCGCTAGGCGAGACAGTGCTGTGTTTGGATGTTTGTTGGTTCCTGAATGGTCTGTTTTGGTTGAGTATGATTGTATGTGAGTGATATGTATATAATGGAGCATGAAGTATATTTGGCATGATTCACGAATTGTAGATGATGGGTTGGTATGAGAATCGGCATGTGAATTAAATGAGACGAATAATATTAAAGTGGCATGATAACATGATGAGTTGGATCTTAATTACATGGATAAACTATGAGATGTTGGAAATGAGTGGGGCCTGGATCACGAAAGATGTTGGCTTAAAAGGTTGGTACGAGTGATGTATATCTATGCTTGGTAATTATTATTTTGGTTATGTGAATGAGGCCGATCTGTGTCAGTGCATAATTCCTTGGGGTCTCTAGGTGAGACTTTCAGGGTTGCGCTTCAGTGGTCGGGACGTAATCCCATGGCCCCTGTTAGTGGGTGTCCATGGTGGTGCCCCATTTGTATAACTAAGTAAGGATTCAAGGTAAGGACTGCATCTTGACACTCTAAGGGGCCAGTTAGTCTCACTTAGAGCGGACTGACTCCTGTGGTGAGAGTAGCAGGAGGCCTGAAATTTATTAAGGGTTAACCTTGTGGTGAGGGAGATTTGATTCATCGTAACACTTGTAACACATAGCTCGGAGATGAGCAGCTCAGGGTCGAGCAGAGGTATCCACCACAAGTGCAAGCATCCGCTGAATCCGACCAAGTTATACGTATCCGGATGAGTCGAGTCGAGTCGTAGTGTATTGAATGAAGAGTCATAACATGCTTGGTTGTTATATGGATATGGGATGATGAAAATATATTTAACTGTATGATGAATAAGTCGTTGGCTCTAGCTTACCCGTTTTGTTGTATGGTTGTATTGTATGTGGCTGTTCTTTCTTGCGATGATCATCAATTTGATTGATGGGAGCAGATGGGCGAAGTTCTCGTGGTCGACAAGGGAATGGCGATTCTGCTGCTTAGCCATCTGGGCTGGAGTTTTTCTTCATATTTTCTTTAGGGCTACGACCCATGTATCTCTTTATGCATTTCTACTTTATACTCTCCGTTAGGTTTGTATTCAGTTTTCTTTTGGCATCGTGGTGTGCCCAGTTTTTGTAGGGGTTATGTTAAGGACCCCAAGACTACGCTACAGTACTAATATTGTGTGACGTTTCCTTTAATTTCGCTTTATAATTAAATGGGACGTTACAAAAAAACATCATACGTATCTCTTTCTGTATTTCCGTAATTACAAACGATATCTTCTGTTTTTCCGTTGTGTTAGTTACGAGAATAGTTTCATGTACGTATATTCTGAAAAACTCATTCTTCGGAGGGTATTTTATGAGTTCCACCTTAGAAAGTTTATTTTCAAATACATTTCATATGTTTTGAAATTTTTTTTTCCAAATATTGTCCTCAAGAAAACTGGTCTAGAAATTCTGTTTTAGAAATTTTATTTTGAAAGTAATGTTCCAAAAAAATTGGAAAGTTTCTAGGATATAATCCAAAAATTACAATGAGTAATGAGAATTTAGGAAAATTGAAGCACCTTCACAATTTCTTCTTGCTTGTGACCAAAAAAGACAATCGAAGCAGTGTAAAACAGTCAAGCAACACATGCTTCTTCAATTTTTTGTTTAATGTATTTATGTGCTTGAAACTTTAATCATATTTTGAAGCTAAATGTCATGATTTAGATCTATACGACATTTAAAAATGAAATTAATCATAAAAAATGAGAAATAATGATAAATGTGATTTTTCTTTTGTTTTGGCTGGCACATGCACGTAGATTAGATGGTTTAGTGCAGATCAAAAAAATAAATAATTTGCACCTTGACAAGCTTTTATTCATTAATTACAATACAATTTTAATCCCACTTGTTATCCATGAGTAGCAAACTATATATATATATATATATATATATATATATATAGTTTGCTACTCATGGATAACAAGTGGGATTAAAATTGTATTGTTTAATTTTTTTTATGTACATAATTTAGATGTTATGTTGTCGAAATTCAATGCATTAAGAGAATCTTAGTATCAAACTCGAGATTCAATAAAAAGAATGTATTATCTCTGTTTTAAAATGCCCTTATTTAAAAACAAAAGGGAAGTAATACTAATAATCCTTGTATGGAATCTTGAATTATTTATTTTGATAATTTGTAAAAATTAATAATTTTTTATTGATTTATAGATACACATGTTTACATTTCATTAAACTTTTAGTTGATTACATTTTATATTGGTCTTCAAATACATGTTAATTGTGATTCATTTTTGTGTCACTTGAAAAATCATAGAAAATACTGTCACAATTTGTAAAATTTTATCGTAAAGCTTTTATTAGTGTTCTTTGTATCTTTTAATGAATTTTTTGTTCTTTCTAATATGTAACATTTTATTTTCCCTTTGTTCTGTAATTTGTGTATGAGTTTTTTTGTTTGAACAAAATCTAAAATCTCTTCTTTTGAAGAATTGAATTGACACTAAGGTAGAGAAATTAAGGAAACATATATAGTCGGGAAATGGAGAAGAAGACACATTTATAACAATGCAGTGACAGTGAAAGAGAGTACTTTAGTCTTTTTACTATTCGTATAGGGTGCAGTGGTAATCATAGGGGTGCAGCAAGCAAAGTTGCGGAAGTGAAAATGCTGATACGGCATGTACTGGACTTTATGGAATGCATGGATGTTCAAGCAAAAGGCTCAAGGTTGATTCTTCCCGCACCCCCTTTCTTATACTATATTATTCTGGATTTTATTTGTTAAAGAACAATGATATTTTGACTACTAAATTTTGATAATTTTCTCTTATAACATGATGTGTCATTTTTAAGTGATTTTGAAATATTGAGGATGAAAAAATAGAAAAATGGAAAATCACTTAGAAGATGCCACTTAAAGTTGTAAGAGAAAATTGTCAAAATTTAGTAGTAAAAAATAATTTTCCTTTATCAAAACACATTAAACCAATTCTGAAATACTTTTTCGAAAGACACTCATTCACTTTTCTGGAAAACACTTACTCACTCCTATGTAGGAATTTTTTTTTTCCATAAAGTATGATGGGATACAGGAAGTGGGTAAGTGTAATTCAACGTCATATCAATTCACAACAAATGAATTTTATGCATCTAATGAACTCAAGTTTGATTTATTGTTGAAATTGGTATTCCTTTCTCGGTGCTTTGGTTCAAAAGCAATATTAATTTGTTTAATTACCAAAAGAGGAGCAAGGCCAACTTGGGTTGGACTGAAGGTTGAGCCAGGACATAGGTTGAATTGAATCAAAAATCTAGACAAATAATACAAAATTGAAAATTAAATTAAGTTAAGTTATACTTAAAGTTAGATTTGAGTTCACTGTAAAATAGAAATTAAGTTTAAATTGCTTTATCCAAACAATAAAATTCAATTTTAAAATATTTTAATTACTTTATCTAAACTAATTATTTAAAAAATGACAAGAATTTAATTATAAATAATTTAATTATCAAGTATTTCAATTTCTTGAAATTGTTAAAATCTATCCTTCAAACACATTATAAATGTCTGAGACTGTTCGTCTTTACAGGGAAAAACTTATAAAATGAAAGTAAACTCTTCTCAACAAAATAAATTCATTTTTCCACCAAGAACAAGAGTTTTGTTACAAATACACATATCCAAATTAACAAGAATCAAGTGCCTAATTGAAAGATAAAAGCATGTGTTAGGCCATTATCACCATTTTTGCCATAATAGATAGTACCTTGTTTACCATATCAACAATAATTATAATATTAAGCTTTAAATGTCAAATTAAAATCCAAGTTAAGTTAAAAGAGAAACACAAAAAAGGTAAGTAATTTACAAAGCTAGCAAAATATCCAACCAAATCAAATTCAAGGTAAATTTAGTAATCCAAGAGTTACTCTTCAAACTTTTTATGTGCCATCCCTTTCAAAGTTTCTCTTAAGCATAAGAAATTATTCGAGTGCGAAATGAAAAGAGACAATACTTGACCTTTATTTATATAGTAGTGAGTGACTTAGGTTTGACTTATACTTAAAGACATAACCTAACTCATTCTAAACCTTTTTTCTCCCTTTAACAACCCAATTTTATTTCAAATTTATAAAATACTTTATTTTTGTAATTTCAATTAAGTATCGTAATTAAGTCAAATAATTGTATGGAATCCTGAAAATGAGTACTTCGACCGTGGTGTTAATATATTTTAAATATCATAATGTTATCCTTTCCTTCTTATTTTCAAGAAGAGTGAACCAATACAAATTAAATGTTTAATTTGTTTTCTATTAACAAAATCATTTACTTTTAATTTTTTCTTAAATATTTTATGAAAATTTAATAAACTTATTTTTTTTGAAACTAAGACTCACTACCAACCTCTACTACATTTCACCAGTGCAGGAAGGGCCTTTGGCAGCGGTTGTTTTTAATATTCTGCACCGGTTCGGGAACCGAAGCATATTGGGTCGAGGCCAAAAGATCATAGCTTTTGGCCTCGGTTAAGAACCGAAGCCATAGAGGGCCCTTCTGCCTCAGTTTTCACTGCACCCGAGGCCATATGGGCCTTTTTTTTTTTTAAATTCGATACCCTTTTGGCCTCGGTTTTTGTTGCACCTGAGGCCATATGGGCTTTTTTTTTTTATAAATTCGATACCCTTTTGGCCTCGGTTTTGGCTGCACCCGAGGCCAAAAGCACCCTTTTTGCTTCGTTTCTGGTATGAACCGGGCCTAATACTTTGTTTTTTTTTTAAATTCA
>Ga0214545_1004707_pt1 | contig 25341 bp, 18 predicted proteins | sample CNSS4metaG_FD_160064 | JGI IMG/M metagenome (GOLD analysis project Ga0214545, IMG submission 160064) | Root nodule microbial communities from cowpea collected in UCLA plant growth center, Los Angeles, California, USA - CNSS4 | ecosystem: Host-associated > Plants > Roots > Nodule | place: USA... | reverse complement strand
TCGTAACACTGGTAACACATAGCTCAGGATCGAGCAGCTCAGGGTCGAGCAGGGGTATCCACCACAAGTGCAAGCATCCGCTGAATCCGACCGAGTTATACGTATCCGGATGAGTCGAGTCGAGTCGAGTCGTAGTGTATTGAATGAAGAGTCATAACCTGTTTGGTTGCTATGTGGATGAGATGATGAAAATATATTTGATTGCATGTTGAATATGTTGATTGGCTCTAGCTTACCCGTTTTGTTGCATGGTTGTGATGTATGTGGCTGTTCTTTCTTGCGATGATCATCAACTTGGTTGATGGGAGCAGATGGGCGAGGTTCTCGTGGTCAGCAAGGGAACAGTGATCCAGCAGCTTAGCCATCTGGGCTAGATTCTCACGCTTCTTTCCTTCATGTTTTCTTTAGGGTTATGGCCCATGTATCTCTTTCTGTATTTCTACGCTACACTCTATGTTGTATTCGTATTCAGCTTTCCTTTGGCATCGTGGTGTGCCTGAGTTTTGTCGGGGTTGTGTTAAAGACCCCAGGACTACGCTACTCTACTTGTATTGTGTGACGTTTTCCTTTAATTTCGCTTAATAATTAAATGGGACGTTACAAATATAATTTTTAATACCAATAAAAATTAAAACACAGATAATAATTTAATTAAATTTTATTTCTAAACATAAAGTTATAATTAATTTAATAAAGGTATAGTAGTACTATTATTTTAGGTGTTTTTTTGTTAAACATAATTTTATAATTAATTTAATTGAAGTATATTAATATTAAAAAAATTGAGATATTTTTTTCTTCAACATAATTTTATAATTAATTTAATAAAGAAATATTAATATTAAAATTTTGTTTTGTAGACCTTCATTTTTTAGAGACCTAATTCAAATATTTTATTTACTTTATCCTTAAGTCGACCTTAATCACATTTTAATTCATATAAAAAATAATTTATTTACACTTTCTTTTCTTAATCTACTCATGTGTTTTTAAGAACAAATTACAATAAATTATCAAACTTTAAAGTTGATAATACTTAAACAAATATGTTATTGATTTTAAGTAATATAATATGCTTACTTAGTAATTTAATTCTTATATTTAAGTTTTGTATTATTTTGGTCTTTATATAATTGAGTTTCTATATTTAGAAGAAAAAAAACTCAATTGACTTCTATATTTTAGAAAAAAAAACTCAATTGACTCTTAATATTTATAAAAACACTCAATATAACATTAACATCTTTTGGAAATGTCACATATCAAAATTTGGATTTGTCATGTAATATGAATCATTTTCTACTTTGAAGGTCCACATGTCAAAATCAAAGAAGTTTTTAGGTAAAAGATGACCTAGATTTTAGCTCATGATAAACTTAAATTTTGACAAGTGACACTTCCAATTAGTGTTAACGTCAATTTAACATAATGGATCACATTTAGTATATTTTCAATAAAAATAAACTAAAGATAAAAAATAAAATGAATAAAAAATCTAAATATAAGACATTAATTAATAACTAAATCAATATAATATTAGTATAAATAAAATGAAATCCATATTCTTTTATTTCATTTGAATAAAAATAAAAGAAACCTTAACTTTAATAGTTTGTTTAGAAGTTTTTTTTTAATATTTGCTTAGACAAAAAAGTGATCCATGTTTTATGTATAAAAAAATATTTATTAACGTCTTTCATTTATTTAGAAGTTAATTTTGTCTGGTATATGAACTTATTTTATAATACATGTTTATTTTTAAATATTTTGTAAAATAAATTATTTAATAGGTTATTGATTTTTATTTTAATATTTTATTTAAGAGAAACGTCAGGAGCAATGTCATGGTCAATAAAAGCATATATTATAAATTATAGATGTTTTATTTTTCAAAAACATTTAAAGAAAATAAAGTTAAAATTACCTTTTCTACAAAAAACCAAAACTAAGTTAATATAATTAATACCTTTTTTTATATAGCTCCTCTACATTTTTATTTCAACTTGTGCATGTTAATTTTAACTTATAGAGAACTCGTTAGTTATTTGTATCATTTAAAAGTAATATAAGGAAACTAGCTTAAATTTTAAGATTTTTTTTCAAACAATTTTATCCTTAAAGATAAGAGAGAAAAAAGAGAATGAAATGAGTTATTTTATAATTTAATTTATATATAAGATAAAAGAATACAATATAGAGAACTTATACCAGATAACTTATACAAATTAATATAATTTAAAATTATGAAGAAGTTCACTCCATTTTCTATAATTCTTTAGAAAAAAATTGTCTAAATAATTTTAGTGTTTATAAAGAAATGTATTAAAATAGATAAGATTTAATTACTCATATACCCATTTTGGTAGGAGTGTGTCAATTTGGTACCCATAGGAAAAAAATGTCAATTGGGTTTCCACTTTTGAAAAAGTGTCTCAATTATGTCTCTTTTAAAAAAAAAAAAAAATAATTAACGTCGTTAACGACACACTACATGTCACCTCTCTAGTTTTTTTTTTATTTTATTTTTTGCAAAAAAAATGTTGTTGCTACATGTCAAGTCTCTATTGTGACACATGACAATGTTAGTGCCACGTGGCAGGATAATGTCACGTGTTACAAATGTTATTATACTGATTTCAATTTAGTACCCATATATACTCTATTGTTTCAATTTAGTTTTCACTACTGTGTCTTTGATTCAATTTTGTCCCAATTTAATTTAATAATTGAAGTACATTTTTTAATTCACTTTTTCATAAGATTAAAAGTAATTAAGATTAAAAGTAATTAAGTATAAATATTTTTACAACATTAATTACTGATATAAAAAAAATGTTATACTAATAAAACAATATAATCATCTACTTTTATTTTTTCAAAATAGAGCTATATTGTCTCTCTCCAATCCAAGACCAGATATATTATTTGTATAAATGTTATACTAATATTTTTTATTAAAAATGACTTTTTAGCATATTATGTTATTGTATATTATTAACTCATATCTTGTCAATGCATTTTTTTACCACTAAATTTTAATATAAATATAAGTACTTAATTTTGTAAAAATATTTATACTTAATTAGTTTTAATCTTATAAAAAAAATTAAAAAAAAAATACTTCAATTATTAAAAAAAATTGGGACAAAATTGAACTAAAGACACAAAAGTAGGGACTAAATTGAAACAATGAGATATATATGAGGTACTAAATTGAAATCAGTATAATGACATTTACTACATAATGTGTTTAATTATTATTTTTTTTAAAGAGACCTAATTGTTCAAAAGTGGGTACCAAATTGACACTCTTTTACATACCATTCAAATAATTAAACCGATAAATAAATGTCTATATCATGATTTTCTAATTTGTTTAAAAATAATTTTTGACCAGTAAAAGTGTTATATTTTAGGAATCTTTTGCTTAAAATCTCATTTGACCACAAATAACTACATATGTATTTTTTATTTTATACTTACCATTTAGCTTATAGGTTATTTTTACTAATACTTTTAATTAAATCAAGCAACTAAAAAGCTTATTAGGCTCATTATACACGTTTAACGTACAAATTTTCAAAATAATTTCTTGCATGGAGAAAACATTGCATATTATTTACAACCTCTAATTAATATGAAAATAAATACTAATATTACTACAATTTCAAAATAAGTGAAGGAGCATAGAAAAATAAAAAGAAAAGAAAGGAGGAAAACACATAGGAAAATAAGAGGAAAAGAAAAGGTAAGTAGAAGGAAAATAAAGAGAAAAAGAGGAACCAAAAAGTCTTTCATTCACTGAAAAATAAAATAAATAAAAAAAATAAAAACAAAGATACACCTACATACACACTTGGTTTTGGTTTTGTTCCTTCTTTCCCCATATTCCTAGTTCAGAATTCAGATTGATCAATTCAAACCCCATAGATCATACATACCCTCTCACAATCCTCATTGAACTCTCTCTACATCTCTCTGTCTTTCTCTCTTTCTTTATCTATGTTTATTTAGTGCCTTTTTGTTTTGCATCACCCAATCAATCACTGACCCCTCTTTGCTCCCTTCTCTTCATTGCCCATATATACTGTGTTCGCAAAGTTTCTGACTTTGTGTTGCGAAGATGAGCGGTGCGGGGTTTAGGGCTTCAATTCCGACCAGTGTGAGGAGGACGATCCAGAACATCAAGGAGATCACGGGCAATCACAGTGAAGAGGACATCTATGCAATGCTCAAGGAATGTTCCATGGATCCCAACGAGACCGCTCAGAAGCTTCTCCTTCAGGGTATCGTTTTTCTCCTATCTTTAACTTCTGCGGATTTGATCTTGATCTTAATATCCGTGCTTGTGTGATCCGGGTGTTGGACTTTGCGTTTTCTCATCTGGGGTTCCTTTGTTTTTTTTCTTTTGAAATTTTACCCCTTTTTTGTGATGAGGTGGGATGGGGGACCTTGAATAATTGTGTTTGCCATGATGGGGTTTCACTGTTGAGATATTTTTGTTTGGCTAAGAAGGGATTTTTTTTTTCAATTAGCCCTTTTTGTTTCTCAGGGGCTTTGTGTAGCTTGACTTGTAGAAAGTTGAGTTTTTGGACGAAATTTTGAAGGGTTCGTTCACTTTGTACTCCGATATAATTGGTTAATTTGTTTAGATTATGGACTTGGTTGGCTCGGTCAGAAATTTCTTTATAAATAGTCAGAATGGTTTAGTGTATCATTCTCCACTGTCGGCTTCTTTGTTAATGCATTAAGCTGCTTGATTTTAAGCTTGCACTGTCACTGTATCTGAGTTCATTTGATATTTTGTTTCGTTTGATGATTGGGTCGGTGGAGTTCAGAATGTGAGTTATTTAAGCAGGGAACTTGTGTTGGGTGTGTTGAGAGTGGTTGCTTTTGTATATTGGGTTTCTATAATTTGTGCAAGTGGTGTTGTTGTGGGGTTTTCTGTAATCTATTGCCCTTCTTCTCAAGTTTTATTTTTCCAAATTCATGGGTGGCATTTCAGACCTATGTTTTTGTAAGCTAATAGTTGACTTGAAACTGGAGTCTCATGAAAGGATATTTTATGCTTTTGTAGGACAGTGTGTTTTAATTCGATTAATGTAGTTTTTTTTTTTTTTTTTTTTTTTTTTTTTTTTTTTTTTTTTTTTTTTTTTTTTGCAGTCAAGATTGTATTATTTTGACCCTAAAATCTCACCTTTGTGCTTTACTACTGCATGTCCTATTTCTAGTTTCTTATCCATTCTTATGATAAGTAGAGTTTCCTTCTTGACAAGCTCATTTGGAATCTAAACCCCTTTTTGGGATGCTTAATGGGATTAATGCTGGTGGTTTGTTGCAGATTCAGTCTTCACATGTTTTTTCCATGTTTTGTGTTGTGTGTAAGGCTAGTTTGGAAATAGGTCTTGCGGTAATGTTCTCATGCAGTTCATGCAAAACTTTTGTTGCATTTTTATTCCTTGGAGCAGCTTCTCTGATATTGTTTAGGCTTTGAAAACCGTGTAGCAGATCACAGTTCAGTTCTATTATCAGTTTTATTTTCTTATGAATGGTTGATTTTTTATGTATTTGATTGGCCTGTAGATGTGTGGTGTTGATCTTTGGTAATACTGTTTCATAATTAATTTTATGCTCTTTTAATTGTTTCCCCGTTTTGTTATTGGTCGAAGTGTGAAGTTTCATGTTGTCATCATCTTGCATGTAAGGGTACTTTTCCATTCGTGTATTGTTTTATAATGTCATGTTGAAGTAGCTTGGGCAGTGTTTTTGCATCTTTGGAGTTGTTGAATCAATCCTGCATTCGTTTCTTTTTGATTGCCTTTCATTCACGCATGGTTTCTATGGGTTCATTGGTTCTGAACTTTTGATGTGAATTTTTAATGGATCCATACATTCTTATTGTTTGTACCTTTGTTTGACAGACACATTTCATGAAGTCAAGAGAAAGAAAGACCGAAGAAAGGAGGTAAGATATTTTTTTTCAGTAATGTCCTTTAATAATGCATTACTAATTGGTTTGCATGGTTGATTATTGATTGTTTCTGTTTATAAGAATAAGGAGCTGATCCTATATGATGAAGAATATGTAGATTATATATGTATTATTAGGAATGTTTTTATTATTCCCATATTATATCTTTGTTATTAGAGCATATGAAATGTCCTTTATTTATTGCATAGATTGCTTTTTCTCAATATAAATAAAGCAACCGTCCTCTCTCATAGATACATGGTTTCAACTTAATGTTTCTCTCTTTCCAAGAGTTTAACATAGTATTAGGGCCTATTCTAGCAATGTCTCTTGGACTTATTGTGCCACCCCGACCCCTCCTGTATTCCATGTTCAAGGTATCCTGTCCTTTGCATGAGGGTGTGTGTTGGAGATTTCATATCTCAAAGAATATATGCTCTCGACATTCTAGAAGAAATAAGGATGATAAATCCTAATCCTGTGAACACGTCAATGGATTCAAGTATCAAACTTGTATTCTCATTCTCTGAGAGGTACACAAGGTTAGTTGGCATGGTAAATTACCTGATCGTGACTCGTCCTGACATTGACTTCGTAGTGTGTAGTAAGTCTATTTTTAGACTCTTGTTTTCAAGACCATTGAGATGCAGCTGTATGAATCTGAAAGTATATTAAGAAGACTCTTGGAAAAGGTCCCATTTATGAAGATAAGGGAATTTCTCAAATTGTTGAATATTTTGACATCGATTGGGAAGGGTCACCTAGCAATGGATGCTCCGCTTTAGGGTACTATGTTCTTGTTTGAGGTAATTTATATCCTGAAAAAGTAGAAAACAAAATGTGGCAATATCAATTGCAGAAGAAAAACATAACTAAAACAACTCCTCAAACAACTTAAATTTGAAGAAAGTTCCCAATGCACCTTGTATGTGACATCCAAACGACATTACATATTGCCTCTAGTCTTGTTTTTCATGAGAGGACCACACATATTGAGGTGGATTGTCATTTCATAAGAGAAAGATTGGAGTCTCGAGACATTGCCACCAAATCTGTCAATTCTAATGAATAATTGGTTGATGTACTCACCAAGTCTTTGAGAGAACTGACGGTCGATTATACTTGCAGCAAGTTGTGCTCATAGACTTATATGCTCTAACTTGAAGGAGAGTGTTATAATTATAGAAATAAGAAGTTGATCTTATATATTCAAGAATATCTAGATTATATACTTATTATTAGGAATATTTTATTTATTCTCGTATCATATCTTTGTTAATAAATGATATCAAATCTCTTCTATTTATTGTATTGACTCCTTTTTCTTAATATTAATAAAGCATTTTGTCTTAGAGATCCATCACAGGACTCAGTTTTCCTTAAGATCCTTCTTATACTTAATTAGAAGCAAGCTTCTTTCTCTTTTTAGAATGAATATATTTTGTAAATAAAAAAATGTTATATCACTATATTATATGAAGCCTTTTAAAAATGTAGTTATTTGACATTTACTTTTGTGCTTAAAATAACCAGTTCTGTGTATATCTTAATGAGCTATAATTTAAACTCTCTGTTTTAGTGGCGACATTTTCAAAATGTGGAGTGCATTCCTTTGTAGTTTCTCCTTCATTCAAATGCAGTGCAACTACTTATTAGAATTTCCATTTTCATCATGTAATTATTAAAATTATAAAAAATTATCTTTTGCACACTAGTACCTAATTTAGTCCTTTGTCTTATTGCTACCTTTGCCTCCTGTTTTCTTATACATTGTCAACTGATTTGATGCACTATCCACCTCATGTTCATTTGCAAACAGCCTATTAGTGCATTTATATATCCCCTTCTTTGCTATTGGATAATTTTCAGTTCTGGGATTGTCATAGATGAATTGAGTATTTAAATATTGACTTGCTCAACGAATGATGAAGATGACATTTATATATGTTACAAATTATAGCTAAAGTTACCTTGTAGTCGGCTTTGTTTCCCTTGTGTTGAAAGAGAGATAAATGGATGGAAAAGATACTGAAAACTGTGTATGGACTACACTACAGACTCCATTTTATACTAGTCGATTAGAATAAATACAAATGATTATAGGATATTAATAACAGTAGAAACAGAAAATAAGATATTAATGATATCTTAACACTATATACATGATATGGTTATAAATCATATTCTAATAAATCTGATAATCTGATAAGATATTCCTATAATTATAAAGATCCTAACTAATAATTTCACAAGGAAATGAAGCAAAATATAAAAGAAGAACTAATCCTAAGAGATCATCAAAGATACTCTAGAATATCGAGATAATATCTTTAGATATTTACTGTCTTTCTACACTCCTCCTTAAGATGATTTGTACTGAGCTTTAGCTTGTTACAAGAAGATAATTCACTACCTTGGAAGTTCAAAGTTAGAAAACATAAAAATCGAGATTGACCGAATCGAAAACAATGGTTGGAGAAACAACTCTGGGATTTGGGACAAAGTTGAGGCCCCATTTGGAATAAAGTTGGGACTTGTGAGTTTTGAAAATAGTTGGGTTCAGTGCATTCAGGAATTACTAGGACCAATGCATTTGGCAATAGTTGGAGCTAGTGCATCTAGCAACTAGTTGGGGCCAGTGAATTTAGGGAAAAACCAGGACCAATGCATTATGGAAAAAGTTTGGGCAAGCGCATTTAAGTTACCATCAGGGTTATTGATTGCATTGGGGCAAATCTGGGGCCAATGCATCTGAGACAACACCTGGATCAGTTTATCTAGTTAAAAGTAGAGGCCATGCATCTGAGAAAAGTCAAGGCCAATGCATCTGGGAAAAGCCAAGGCCAGTGCATTTGGGGAAAAGGTCGGGATCAATGTCTCTAAGAAAAGCTCAGGGGTAGAACATTTAGGGAAGAAGGCAGCAATTGCATTTGAAACTAAGCCTAGGCCTGTGCATCTAGAACAAAGTTGAGTTGGGGTAATGCATCTGGGAAGAAGTTGGAACCAATGCTTCTGGAACAGTCAGGGCCAATGCATTTGAAGGGTGGCAAACATAGGGTCTGTCAATGGAAAAGTTGGCAGCCATGAATGGCAACTATAAATTTAGAGTGCAAATGAAATTAGGATATACTGGAAAAGTGATAGTCATTCTGGAAATAAGATACCTAACAGAAGAGGTGGCTAATTGGAGTTCCACTTCTTTCTTTTTTTAAATCAGCGGTGACAAAATAGGTTATGGAGGATGACACTGCTTTGATAGCATGTTGAAAGAGAGAAAAATAGATGGAAGAGTGGCTGAAAACTGTGTATGAACTACACAATAGAATCCATCTTTATACATAGGCTGATGACAAAATATGCAAATAATTGCAGGATATTTTATTCCTCTATACATGATATGATATGTCTATAAGTCATATCCTAATGACAGTCTGTTTGGACAAATTTCTCCCCAAGCACTTCTAGAAGAGAAATATACTAAGAAAAATTGAAATGAACTTCTCTATAAACTAAAATTAGCTTATGCATAAGTTAATTTGTAGAATATCTTTCATATAGCTTCTCTGAATTCTTGTTTTTAACTTGTGCAAGAGCTAATTAGCTTATGGAGAATCTTATTTCACCATATCTTATGTTTTTTTTTCTAGAAGTCTTATGAAGAAGCTTGTCTAAACAGACCCTAAATCTGATTCTAATGCAATATTTCTATAATTATGAATATCTTAATTAAATAAAGAAATAAATCAAAATATAAAAGAAGAATAATTCCTAAGAGATCTTCAAAGATATTCTAAGATAATATCTTTAGATTTTTTTTATTTTTTATTTCTAACACTTGGAATGCGTTTTCCGTAGCTTCATTGGCCCTATTTGTAGCTTCATATATGGACTTCATTGCAGCCATTTTCTCATAGACAACCCCGAGAACTTGATCAAGGCCACCCCTAGCCTTAAGAATGTAAATACCATTGTTAATTTCCCTTTTTACTCTTGCTTCTTTGGCTTTCTTGGACTAACAGAGCACATGATTGTGTTTGTTATGACAGCTGTTATAGACTCTGTCTATAATGTAAGCTGCAGGTTAATTAGAGTTAGTTCAGGTGTCTTCCTAGAGAAGTCTCACTTATATATAAATAATTGTTTCTGTACCTAAAGATTGTAATTCAAGATATTGTATCAAAATCAATCAATATTCTCTCATGTATTCTCTTTTCTCTCTCTAATTATTATTACATGGACTTCTATCACTCATTATAAATGAACATCTTTCCAAGGTTATTTATTTTTATGATCATGCCTTTGTAATTAAAAAAATCTTGTGGGCCTTGTGGCAAACCTTGTCACTCTGAATCTAACTTATTCAAACTTGTTTGTAATCCTCCACATAGTATTCAGGCCAATGAGTGGTTATAAAACAAACCCCAGGAGATTGACTCCTTCTTTCTTTCCTATGTCTTCTAACATCAAATCAACATAATATGCGGCACATGAAGGGCAAAACGGATATTGCCTCTTGGTTTGACAATTAACCTAAGAATAAGTTTCACAATCTAAAATGAGTAACAAGTAATAGTTAAGAATTCAAATTGCTGAATGAAACTATTGCCAGTAATAAATTGATAGGTGTATGCTTTGCAACCTCCTTAACACAACTATCCAAAAGCTCAAATAATTTATTCCCAGCCTTCACCTATGCAGGCACATAAATGCTCTTCACCGTACATAAAGTCAGTTGGATGATTCCCAAAATTTGATCAAGGTTCTGTTTTTCTTATCTGTCTACGTATGGAATAATTGAACATCTATAATATTTTCTTTGTACATAGTGAGTCTTCAGTAGTTCCATCATGTACTCCAACTTTCTTATATGGAGGAGAGAAACTCACTCATGATAGCTCGGAACCTTTTAGGTGTGAGGTATAATTTCTAATAACCTAATCCATTAAGTTGAAGTTCTTTGAGCGCACTCCAATAAAAGTAATTCTATTCCTATAATGGAATCACCTCTTATACTGAGTTCTTCTTGCTCTTGCCTCCTTTTTACAAGCATAATTTATGCTTGTTTTCCTCTTAGCATTTCCTTATTTGACAACTTATTTTTTAATAACAAAATATCCATGGTGTCACTGGCATTTTTTGGCTTTGTTTGGTAATGACAGTATGGTCGCATGATGCTGCCAGTCTCATTCCATTTCAAATATTCAAAATTTTTTTCACCTCTTCCTAGTCCTCCTCCTCATTTTGTTGAGGCTCATTCAAATTATGCCCCCATCTCAACTTTCTTCGTTACATAGGCTTGTTTGAGTATATATCTTACTTTGTAGTGTTTATACTTTTTAAACTATTGTTTTGCCACACTATATACAAGTTATTCCTTGGGCTTTGCCCATGCACAGGTGGTGTTCACAGTGGCTCAGCATGGACGAATCCATTGCCGTTTCATTCATTCTGACAAGGTTGATGCCATAACAGAGAAGTAGAACAGAGTTGAAACAGTTGTGGGTAAACATGAATAATGATGAAATAATTGGAAATTAGCTAAATAAGTGATCGGTCTTCGCTTGTGTAGATATTGATTTTGTTTCTTGTTATTGCATCTCTTCATTATAAATAAGAATACCTGTGTGTACAAACCACAGAATTCGTCATTTCTCTCTTCTCAACACGGTGCCAGAGTGACACCAAGCTCCCTGACCTGTTTTGTCACCACTCCTTTCGTCAAGGTATCATGAGTCTAAGGAGAAATAAACCCAAATCCCAGTTCACTGTTCATAGGTGTAAATGTCTTAGAAACTGTTTTTATTTTCCAGTTTATGTTTTTTCCTACTGTATCTGTTCATGTCAGATGCATTGTTCACCGCCAGTGTACTGTTCACAGGAGACAATTTTCTATTGAGCTTTTTCTGGTTGGCATTACTTGTCACTAGCTATGTTTTTCTGAAGATTTTTTTTTTCAGGCAATTTTTTTTTCTGGCCAATGTCGTTGCTCACCACCAGTGTTTTTCTAACAAGCTTTTTCTGGCCAGCAACCGCTACCATTGACATCGCATTGTGTGATGACCATTTTTTCTCTCTGATAATTGCTATACCCTTTGAGCATTTTTGGTCTTCCTGTGGTTGTCATGTCCTGAGCATTTTTTTCTTGCTGACAATCACTGTGTCCTTTGTGAAATTCTGCTTTCTGGCAGCCATCATGTCCTCTGAGCTTTTTTTGCTTTTTGGCAATCTTCAGGTCCTCTAATCATTTTTCCTTTCTGGAGGCCTCTGTGTACTCTGAGCAATATTTTGCTTTTTTGGCAACTGCAATGTCATATACTCATTTTTATTCTTTGGCAGCCACTGTGACCTCTGACACTGACAATTTTAACAAGCTTAACCACATTATACATATGCTTTAGCTTGAACGGGAGTGTTGAAAGGAATATTGAAGATTGATTATCACTTCGACATGAAGAAAGTCTATGAGAAATATATATTAGCTTTGTTATTATTTACTTTGTCAGCTCCAACAACCAGTTGACTGTCATATTCTCTGAGTCTCTCAAGGTCTTGTGTTGATGACATTTTTTACGAGCTTGTTTCATATAATACATATGCTCCAACTTGAGTGGGAGAGTTAAAGATGTGATTTGATTATGTTAGAGATATGATTCAATTACATTAAATAGGGAGACATAATATTATTCAGCAGGGAAATATCTTACTGAACATTTCTCTTTATTAGATCTTGATTTTGTTACTTGTTATTGTATCTCTTCTTTATTATAAATAAGGATACCTGTGTGCGTGCATACCATATGTATTCATCATATGGCTTCTCGGTTTCCCTTTTCTCCACATGGTACCAGAGCAGTACTTCCATGACTTGTTCTGTCATTAATTCTTTCAACAGCTAGAGGTGAAGATCAGAGCACCACTGAAAACTGGTCAGAACAGAGATGGAATGCCATAAACAAGCAAGAAACAGCTTTGTGCTTCCAAAACATGATGGATGAGCTGTTTATTTGTTGGATATGGTATCTATAGGTTCTACATTGGTGGCGTGTGAATGTGAGGGGAAAGGATATCCGGACCACATTAAATAAAAATGGGACATAATCCTAAGATCCTTGAAAGCATTAAATGGCACATTTTCTCGGTCAAATTCTGCTTTATCCCTGCTGAAGCAATAGTGGCCAAGATGAAGGTGGCTACATTTTGTGGGGCTACAGGCACAAAATTGTGCACTATTTACAACTTAATTTTATTAGTTAATAATGTTATATTCATCAGAGGAATCAGCTCCTTAATTAGAGCACTGATTGAATGTACTCGGTTTGAAACACTCCCGCAATGCAGCAATGTTGTTGGAGCATTTTTCTTCTTTGTTTGAAACACTCCTGTTTAAGACTTCTGTTCCTCAATTGCAGGAGAGAGCATACTTTTATGTGTTTTAGAATGTCTCTTGTTTGCTATGTGCTGTGCCTCTTTTCATTTGCGTATGCTGTAATTATTTTCAATATTTATTAATCACTTAATGTTTCTTGCTAACTCTATTCATGTTTATGATTTTACAGAATCTTAACAATAGAGAATCTGTGGAGCCACGCTGGAGGCCTGGCACCCAAGGGCGGGGAGCTAGGGGTGGTCGGGGAAATTTTTCACCTCATAACGTATCACATGGTGAATAACCATTCTCAACTACGACATGTTTGAGGGTTTCTTTATTTTCCTGTTAAATAAGCTCCTTCTGTTGTCAGCTAAAATAGTTTTTGCTTTGACTTTTTTAGATTCTGAATTTCTGGCAATATTATGAAGGATGAGTCTGATCTGAACATTTTGTAATATCATCTGGCTGTTTTCTGTCACATTATTTCAAACCAATGGTCTTGCTGCATGTCTTCAAAGTTGTGACCTGGCCCTTTATATTTATACCTTGTACCTTAGATGAAAAATTGGGGTTATATCTGCATTCTAGTCTCAAGTTAAGAAAAAATAGGTATTATGTTGTCCATCCCGTGCACCTAAATTAATAGTGTTTATGGACCTTTTCTCAGATGCTGGTGGTGGCAAGAATTCTGGTGCAGGGAAAGATAATGGAACTCATCAAGCCACTGTGAAAGTTGTGCCACCTATGGCAGTTTCTCAAGAGACAACATCTAAAGAAAAAAATCCAGGAACAAGGTAACAATTAAATATTTTGTCTTGTGATGATAACTATCATTAGTATTCTCTATCAATTATCTTACTGCTATTTGAATTAATATTCTTGTGCATTTGGTTCAAATTATATAACTAATAACTATGCATGTTCTTTTCAGCTCTGTACCCATTAATGCAAATGGGCCAACAAGTGTAATTTCTGGAACTATTAGTGGCTCAAGTCATTCCTCTTCATCTGCTGGAACTGGAGACAGATTGGGTCCATCTTCTGGTGATATAAATAATTTGAATAGTGCTTCTCCTTCTGATAGTTCAAGTAAAGTTGCTGGAGTTGCTTCTGGAAGCGGATCAATTCCTTCCTCCAGTATCCACCCAGGGTCTGGGCCAGCATCTTCATCGGCTGCCTATTTCTCTTCTTCAGACCCAGTACTGGTTCCATCTGATGATTTATGGTTTCCTGGTGCGGCTGGTGCAATTAAACGTGAAATGGGAAACCTACACCCTCCGGGGGAATCAAGTGTTGTTAACTCGGCCAAAAACAAATTAACTGCTGGTTAGAATATTTGATATTTTCTTTCATAATGTGTTGGTTTTAAGGTTATCCAGTGTAATTAACAAAGAATTTTCACTCCGTTAACCTATGCCAGCTTCTGAGAGTGGTGGCTCTTCTGTGCAAGGAAAGATTCAAGGCAAATCCCAGGTAGCAGCAAAGAATCATGTTGCTGAGATGTCACCCACTTCATCAACTGTAACTCATAGTAGCCCTTCAATTAGTAGACCTTCTTCTAATTACAGTACCCGATCACAACAATTAATTGGCCCTCAAAAAGGTAATTTATATCTCTGCTGTTCAAAAGGTACATTTTTGTATCACGTATAATCCCTGGATTAGATGCATAATACATATATAAATGTTTTATGTGTGAGCCTTGTGTTTATTCTTCTGTTGCTGTTGTCCTCCTGGTCCCACAGTCTTCTCCAGCAAAACATGCCACCTCTGGCTAGGGACCCATCTCTGTAGGATGGATAATTTTGTTCTCTTGCATGAATTTACTTTTCACAAGTTGCTGTTTTTTTGTTTCCATCTCTGACTGTTCATCACTTTTCTTTCTCAGTTCTCTTTGCCTCTCTATATTCTGAGATCTGATTTTTTTTCCCTGCCTGTATTTTGAGTCTATCTTTCCTGCTTCAGTTCTCTCTGCCCCGTATGTTCTCTGACTTTCTGTTCCTTCCTCTTACAGCTCTGTTAAGTGGATCTTTTATTTTTATTCTGCAGTTTTTTTACTGTACTTTTTTGTAAATATCATTCTGTATTGCCGCTGTCATTCTATGCTTCCCCCATAGTCTGCATTGATGTACATATTGTTATGGTATGATTTGGGCTTTGCCATCCACCATTAATAACATTCATTAATATTTATGTTAGAATGTATATAAACTATATTTGCTCTGAGTAGTTAGAATAATTACTTACTAATTATTAGGCACAAATTATTTTGTCATCTAAGATTAGTTCCAATTGATTGTATAAATACTGAAAATCCAGAACAGTTTCTACAATGTAGGCTAACAGTTTCTGTATGATTCTCTCGAGTATTGACATTTTGGAGGTTTATATTTTTGTTTTGTCGAGTAAGTAGTTTCATACTCATTTAAAAGTAATTATTTAACTTGTTTTCTCTCATGAAAAATTGTTAGAGCAACACATGCTGTTCGGTCTACATAGCTATGCTCATATTGTGGGACAGGGCTTGTTGTTCATCATGTTCTAGACATTTTATTATGATATTATTATAGCTTGATTACATTTACGAAGAAAAACTCCTACAGGCACTGTGATGCACACGGTTGTACATATTATGTTATGGAAGTTGTTACATGATTGTAAAGACTCTGTCATTATTCATTACCCCACTATTCTGATGTCTTTTCTGTTGCATGTACGGTTTTAATTTGAAGAAATTGGTAGATGCTTATTTGTATAGAATTGTGTGGATATGCTGGTGGTTGTGAGCTTACTTATAAAGTTTTTCTTGCTGTAGCCATTTATGATGATTGATTAACTTTTTCTCCCACTGGTGCCAATTACTCATTGCACTTGATCCCATGTGGTGGGAATTTAACTTGTATGTTACAGACTTTTGGTTGTCTTGCACTAGATTTATAATTAGTTTCTGTTTCCAACAGCTGGTACCAATAAGGAGTGGAAACCAAAGCCAACATACTCGAATAATCAGGGTTCCAGACCAGCTAGTGCACCTGAGGCTCCTGTTTCAGTTGACCCAATTGGGCAATCACAATCTGCATCTAGTGTCCTTAACTCTGAAGAAGCTACATCAAAACTTCAGAGGAAGCTGGAGGATTTTCATCTTCCGCAGCGTCAACATGTTATACTTCCAAACCATATCATTGTGCCTGATTCTGAAAAGAACAAGTTTAGCTTTGGAAGTTTGGGAGTTGCTTTTGGAGTTAATACAACATATGTTAGTGGCTTAGAAAGTGAGAAGAGTTCTACACCTGTTTCTGAAACTTCTCAGACTATTGAAGAAACTGTGGAGGAACAGGAGTCAAGGTACCTACCAGTGACCAGCCTAAATTAATATTATTTTCCTTCCATTCACTTTTGGAGTTATAATGATATTTATAAGAGCCTAGATATTACTTCAATCCTTTTTGCTGTGTTTTTTTCACCGCAACAAGTACCTTATGTTTCAGTTTTTCACCATTATCCATATTGTCTTAAAATTTTTGTGGAAAACATTTGTACTTAATTTTCAGTACTTATCCATTTTGTTGTGACAAATCTTTTCTTTTAAACCGACAGTCAAAATGCTGTGGTTAATTCTGAAGTTGGAGATTATCCTGACCATACACAATCACCCACTAATGGAGTCGACAATTTGTCATCCATTGAGGTTGATGGCTCTTCCAGTTCTATTCAAGAGTATAATGAGTCCAAGCAAGACACTGCTTTGCCATCGGGAGGTCATCAGTACTCAGGGGTGCTTACTTCTCCGAACTACAGTTTTGGTTTTGTGCCGCCAATGTTGGGTACTCAGCTTACACCGTTTGACAATTCTGAGTCTCAAACACGTGATGCTTCTCGGCTTCCAAGTTTTATCGTGAGCCTACTTGTATAAATTTTTGTTCCGTTTAATTTATTATGCATTTATTGTTGCTTAAAAAGCTTGATTGTTATCTCACTATAGGTTCATCAACAATTGGATCCAACTAGTTACTATGCCCAGTTTTACCGAACAGGTGCTGATAGCGATGGTCGCCTTTCTCCTTTTTCTTCTGCCGGGGCGAACACCAAGTACAATGGCAATGTTACAGTGCTTCCTGCTCCAACTTCTCAATCTCCGCAAGAGGTTTGCACTGATTTTGTTGCTATTCAAATTAATTTCTGAACATTCACAGAAAATGTTAACTTATGCTTTGAAAATTCCTGTTTTTTATTGCCCACTACCTGTATTACTTGGATTTCATTTCTTGTATCTATTTTTTGCACATTTAGTATCATAGTCCGATTACTCAGAATTTCATACAAATAATGTTATTTTCTTAATTGATATTATGTACGGTGTATGCTTGATAGCATCCATTTCTCAATGATATTTTTGTAAGTGGTTTTATGCCTATCTCAATTTCGCAAAACCAACTTATAAGATGAGGGTTACACCTCATTTATATTTTATAATCTGACTTTGTTCCTAGTGGATATGGGATCTCCAACACATTTCTTTATGTTGCGGAATGAACTTTGGGATTTGCTATTTAGAGGTGGTCTAATAGGAGCCCAGTAATGGTGGCATAATAGTCCAAAGGATTGCACCTCTGATGACTTTGATATGGGTTTATGCCTAACTGAACCTAAGGATTGCACCTCATTTACATATTATAATCTGACCTTATTCCTAGACTATGTGAGATCTCTAACAAGTGCACATATTTGATCATTTACACATTTTAGGTTTGGTGAATCTTAAAATTATAAAGTAGGTTTGGGCCTCTATACATTTCCTGTTCATTTGCACAATTTCCTCCTATTATCAATTAAAATGCTTTTAAAGGTGGAATTAAATTGATCATATGCATAGGGGCGAAGTTAGGAAAAAAATGTGAATAGAGGAGCGGAAGTTGGGAAGGTAGAGGAATTGAATTGCTGGACCATATACACTGTTTCTTCAAGAGTGCCATTGAGAAAGGGATTATTAATATCCAAAGTAAACAAATCCCATCCATTGGATAAGGCAACAATAAGAATAATTCTGATGGTAATAGGTTTGATAACAAGAGAAAAAGTTTTTATGAGAGTCAAACCCATGAACTTGATCAAATGCCTTGGCAACTAATCTAGCTTTATATTTGTTAGCAGTTCCATCAACATTTTCTTTTACCTGAAAAACCCATGTACTATCAATTGCTTTTCATCATCTGGGTGAGGCTTCCATGTTCACCACAGCCATGCCAGAATCCATTGATTCTGTTTCATTCGACATGTAGAAGATCTACCTCAGTGGAAAGGAGCATCATATTCAAACTGGCTGTGGTTCTATGTCTGTCATAGTCTATGGCGATCCTGGCAAAACAGCTCTGATACTGTATGAGTTTTTGGTATGAGAAAATATGAACAAAAAGAGAATGGATTATTATTGCACTAAATGAGAAAGAATATAAAATCTTAGCTTATATATAAGTTCAAAAAGAGGTTACAGCAGTAACACACTAGTCATGGCAGAAAAGCAGGAAAAGAAAAAAACAGATAACTAACCAATATCCGGTTGAATCACTGAATGTTTTGCCTTTATATCTCTAATAATGGGGTGTGTTGGAGGACAACCCTTACCTTACACGCAAGTTTTGTAAGATTGAGTTAAACCTAAATTTAAACATTAGTTAGAGCAATCATTTTCCCTCAACTGCTATAAAATGATGCTTCTGTTGTTAGATGGTTTTATTAGAAATGAATTGACTTGACTGAACCCAAAAAGCTAGCTCAAGCTAGGACGATTGCAAAGCATTATAAGCACTGTTTTCACGATATTCTTAGCCACTGAGGGACATCTTAACACCCTTCTCATATTCAGGACTGATTAACTACATCATGAAGTTTGGAAAATTGGACATTTGTAGTTGACCTAGCATCAATGCTAGATAGACTTTGATACCATATTAGAAATGAATCAAGCCTAAGACAAACCCAACACCTTACTCAGGGAGGTTGTCCAAGCCTTGTGAAGATCGCTTTGGCCATAGCTGATGTAGGACATGCTAACCAATTTAGTATGCATACAACATTCTTGTGCTTTTATTTGATTATGTACATCATTTTATATATGTTGTCTATATTTGGACAAGGGCTCTTCTTTCTGTGTTGGCCGTTTAATTTTTCTTCACACTTAAAAATTAGTCGGGGTTTTCTTTTCCTGGTGATGCTGGCAAAAACTGACTTCATAGTTTTTAGTTATAAATGCTATTAAAATATCGTTTTTAACAATGTAATAAAATTGTATCATTTTGGGAAGTCACACCCCATCAATAAATTCGAAAACATTTTATGTGTTTTTTACCATTAGATTGGTGCACAGGTTTTGAAAAATTTATGCCTTTTAATGTTTATTTGCAGGGAGGTGTCTTGTCCACCGCAGGTCCAGCGCCACTAGTGACTCAAGCTGCTGGGTTGATGCAAAGCTCAATAGCTGTTACCCAACAGCCTGTCCCTGTCTTCCGACCCAGTGGGGTGCATATATCCCATTACCCTCCTAATTACATTCCTTATGGTCCCTATTTTTCACCATTTTACGTCTCACCTCCAGCAATCCACCAATTTTTGGGCAATGGTGCATTTCCTCAACAACCACAGGCAGGCACTGTATATCCCCCTCCCCCAGCTCCTACAGGAATGAAATATCCTCTTCCACAATTCAAGCCCGGGGCAAATGCTGCGAACCCAACTCACCTTGTAATGCCAAGTGCCTATGGTGTATATGGCTCCTCTGCTGCTGGTTACAATCATAATTCTGCAGCAGCTGCGGGGAATTCTACCTCGAATGAAGATCTTGGTTCATCTCAGTTCAAGGAAAGTAATGTATACCTCAGTGGACAGCAGGTTAGTTTCTTTCAACCCTTATAACTCAATTTATTTTTCTGGTTAAGAACTTCAATGACCTTTTATTTTAATTGCCAGACTAACTACCATATATACATAGAAATTCAGTTAAGTATAGCTGGTTTAAACTCAGGTCAAGAATGATATGAAAAGTATATGTCACAGTTTACTACTGTAATCAACTTGTGCTTTAATTTTGGTACCTGAAGACCTAGACTAGATGATAATTATGTTCTAAATTTCCACTGCAGACCGAAGGTTCAGCAGTATGGGTGGCTGCACCTGGCCGAGACATTACCAGTATGCCTACTAGTACATTCTACAACCTCCCACCTCAGGGTCAGCATGTGACTTTTGCCCCAACTCAGGCTGGCCATGGCACCTTTGCGGGCATCTATCACCCTGCACAAGGAGTGACGGCAGCAACCGTTCATCCACTGCTACAACAATCCCAGACAATGGCTGGAGGAGTTGATATGGTAGGTCCTGGAGGAAACGTTTATCAGCAGCCTCAGCATGCACAAATCAATTGGCCGAGCAACTACTGAGGCCTGGAGTCAGTCTTCCTGACAGCTAAATTAGATAATTGAGTCCTATCTGGGGGAAATTTTTGAGGAATGCCAAAATATGGTTGGATTTCTATGAGGACAACATGGCAATTGGCTATATTTGAGTGTAAAAAAGCTGGAAAATTTGCCAATATGATCTACTGATTGCTTGGATTGAGGACATATGAAGGTTAGGACACCTGTAACCGATATTGACCGTTAAAGTTAGATGAGGTAGAAACATATGCAGGCCTCTCTTTTTTACTCCTGCTATTTTGTGTTACCATTAATACCTTTTCATAGCTCCAAGCTTTCCCTTCCCTATCTTTTGTTGAGGTCCTTGAACTCTGTTAAGAGTATTGTTGAGTGATGATGAGAAATGTCCATTCTTTCTTTTTAGTTTGGGTTATAGGGTTTGGAAGGTTTAGGTTGGTGGGGAAAGCTTTTCTGGTGCCCCTTGTCTTACCTGTAAAGTGAATTTTGATAGCAAGAAAATCATTTACTTAAGCTGTTGTATTGCTATGGGCAAAGTGAAAGTGTCAATTGTTTTCATCTAACTAATATTGTTTGTCATGTCATGTCATGGTTTACAGAAAAAGTTTAAGACTAAGCAACTCTTGTGCAACTCATTCTAATAGTAGATTCTGGATTCTGTGTTGTATCTTAAGTCTGAAAAATGGCCTTTTTTTATAGAACTTGCATTGCGTCATTAATGTACTCACAGCTATGGATGTCATGGTGGAATTAAATAATTTGGAACATTTCTACCTACCATGTATCTATGTGACATTTAGAAAAGAAAATGTCGCTGTAGGATTGAGAAGTATTCACGTAAAAATATTTCTGCTTTTAAACCTATTCCTATTGAGTTTAATAAAGAACGCATTTGAATGGGGACTGATTAAACTCCTCTGTTTCTCTTTTTTCTTTGATGGATTTATTTAAGAGGGAAAATAATAGAAACTTTTAGAAAACACCGATTAAATATTATCTTTTACTTGAATAGGAGTTTGCTTTTTTTTTTTTGTTATAAGGATGTAGAAGTAGACTATTTTATTCTTCTTTATCATGTTTTCTCTGATGAGAAATTTTTTCCCTGTTTTGAGTCTAACATGTCAAATTCTGGTATAATAGGACAAAACCTTTTAACACCGTGCATTAAAATTAAACTTTTATAAGTAGATTATATTTTTGATATACTAAAGTGCTTTTTTTTTTTCTTTTTCTGTGTCGTGTCATCATATTTTATGCTTATTTTCCTTTTGGTTAAATTATGTTTATGGTCTCCATTTTTGTTCAAAAATATCAATTTGATTTCTTTATTTTTATAAGTCTCAATTAGGTTCTTAATTTGGATAATTGGTATCGATGATGCTTTTTTGTTAAGTTGAGTAAACGACGTTAAGAGAACAATAAGGTGGCATGGTTATGTGTGTTGAAATAGTAACAAGAAAAATAAAATTGAAATAAATGACTGGTGTGGAAAAATGTTATTTAATAATTAAATATAATTTGGAATTTAGGGTTTTTCTAAATAGCACAGATCAGAGATTCAATGCAAATTGGTGTTTCTAAAATTTGAAGCCAAATGGGGATTGAAGAGTGACAGAAGATTGATGTCTAGAGTGAAGGTGATCATCTATCTAGGAACGTCTTCGTTGGATATGCGTTATCGTTGCAATCAAAGGTTGTGAGGTGAGTAGATTTTGTGATATCGGATCTACCATGTATGCTCTTGTTCGGTGCATATTAGGTGTGTAATTGTTGGGGTGTGAGCGGTTTAAGTATGAGTTTGTGTCCCACCATGTTATAATTTGTTTTTCCGTTATGGTCCCCCATTTGAAAGGCATATTCGGTGATCTGTTTTAGTGTGGTTTGGTTTTTAATATATATTTATTTTTTGTCAATAAATGAATATTGTATAGGTGTGTGTGTGTATATGTTTATCACGGACGATGACATGTTTGAGGTGGTGTTCCACCACGAAGGGAAGTTTGTGAACGATGGGAAACTGAGATATGATGGGGAAAGTTCTACTTTGTCTTGTGATCCAGCTCGCTGGAGCTATTTTGAGGTTGTAAGTATACTCAGCCATATGGTGTATGTTGGAGAGAATGATATATGGTATTGTGTAGGAGGTGGTTCAATATTAAAGGATAGGTTAGAGATTTTGTGTGATGATCGTGGTGCAATGCATATGGTTAACATAGCTAGGCTAATGGTTAGGTTCATCTTTTTGTGGTGCATAAAATGTGTGAACCCAAGATAATAGAAATGTTGGAATATTTTGCTCACGATGGAGATGCAACTGAGGTGGGAGAGTGTGCAGGTGAAGATCATTTATTATAGGTGGGTGAGTTAATTGTTATTGCTAAGTGTGAAGCTGAAAGTGAGTTAGATAAGGGGGGTCATTTATATGGTGCTAAATGTGAGTTAGATAAGGGAAGTGACTTAGATGTTGGTGCTGAGTGTGAACTTGAAGGCACGGAGTGGCAACATGAACGTGACTTAGGTAAGGGGGGTCACTTAGATGCTAGTGGTCAATGCGAACCTGAAGCTGCTAAGTCTGAACATGAAGGTGAGTTAGATAAGGGGGTCAATGTGAACCTAAGGCTGCTGAGTCTGAACATAAAGGTGAGTTAGATAAAGGGATCAATGTGAACATGAAGGTGACTTAGATAAGGGGGTCGGTTAGATTGTGTTGGTCATTGTGAAACTTAAGCTGTTGAGTTTGAACATGAAGGTCAATTAGATAAGGAGGTTGAGTTAGAGACTAGTGGTCAGTGTGATGGTGAAGCCCAACTTGACTTAGATGAGGGGTGAGTGTGCATGTGATAGAGTTGTTCATGTTGAGAGTTGAAGTGAGTTTGGACCTTATGGTAGCATTGATGAAAGTGTTCATGGTTATCACGATGAATGATTTGTTAATGTGAGTATTGATTATGATATAGAGGATCAACCTAAAAAATGGCAGGGTAATGTGGAAGTTGAAGTGGGAAGTATTGAAGAGTAGTTTGTTGGACCTTCTACTAGTTATAGGGTAAATGATACAACAAGTGAGGATAATGACGAGGGGCCTGTGGGCTTAAACAGAGGGTTGTTAGATGATGAGTGACAATCAAAAGAATTGAAAAGTGGTGAAGATATTGATGAAGGTGATATTGATGAACCAGATAATGATAAAGAGGGTTATGGGAACTTTTCAACATTTTCAATGCCCAAACGTATGGGTGAATACAAATGGGAAGTTGGAACCTATTTAAGTGAAAAGGCAGAATTCGTGGAAGCCATCAGAACCTATGCATTGGAAAATGGGAGAAGTTTAATTTTTTTAAAAAGTGATAAAAAAGAGTCAGAGTGAAATATCTAGGTGCAAAAGGAATATATCCCTGATATGCATATGGCTATATTCAAGCAGTCAAAACATGACAATATAGGAAAATTATTGATCATCACACATGCAACAAAGAATTTAACATTCGTTTAATTAATTCAAAGTGACTTAGTAAGAGATTGGAAAAGACAGTAAGAGCTAATCCAAAAACTAAGGAGGTTGACATTCGTAATAAAGTGAACAGGAAATGGAACATTGATATTTCTAGGTGTATGACTTATAGAGCAAAGGTAATGGGCGTAGACAATATTGATAGATCCTTTATAGAACAATATAAGATGTTGTATGATTATGCACATGAACTTTTAAAAACAAATTTTGGTTCCACAGTGAAACTTAAGGTATAGGACAATGAAGGTCAACCAATATTTCAAAGGTTTTATGCATGTTTCAAGGCATGCAAAGACAGCTTCAGGTCCTGCAGGCCTATTATAGGATTATATGGCTAAATTTTGAAAGGGAAGTATGGAGGAGAATTGTTAACACACTAACACAAAAAAGCCCTATAACGTCACCCATATAACGTCTGTCTAGAAAAAGTCCCACGTTAAAAATGACCGGTGGCATTTTTGTAAATTAGTTGACTTTTTTAACGTCTGCCCATTCCAACACAGACGTAATTTAACGTTTGACCCACAGTACCCCGACGTTATGTAAAAATTAACGTTTGAGCTCTCTGCCCCCGACTTAATTTAACGTATGACCCACTCTGCCCCGACTTAATTTAACGTCTGACCCCCTCTGCACCGACGTTAAGTAACGTCTGACCACGCAGCCCCGATGTCAATTTTTGGGTTTTCTCTACGCGAAACGCATAAACCCTAATTGTTTCGTCGCGCCACCAATTTTTCGCGAAGCTTCTTCGTCGGCAACCACCATTCTGAGCACCTCCAGGTAATTTTTGAACGTTTTTCACCACCAAACTTGTTGGGATTTGATTATGGATTGATTTTAGGCGTTTTGAACCGAATATTTTCCGTTTTCATCCTCATTTGTAGTGTTTCGCGATCCTTCTCGTCGATGACCATTATTCCGACCTCCTCTAGATGAGTTTCGAACATTTTTCACCACCAAACTAGTTGGTATTTGATTGTGGATTGATTTTAGGCGTTTTCAACCGAATATTATACGTTTTCATCCCCATTTGCATCGTTTTGAGATTATTTTGCTTGTT
>Ga0214545_1004701_pt1 | contig 25359 bp, 8 predicted proteins | sample CNSS4metaG_FD_160064 | JGI IMG/M metagenome (GOLD analysis project Ga0214545, IMG submission 160064) | Root nodule microbial communities from cowpea collected in UCLA plant growth center, Los Angeles, California, USA - CNSS4 | ecosystem: Host-associated > Plants > Roots > Nodule | place: USA... | reverse complement strand
GGAGGTTATACGGGAATGAGAAGATGAGATAATACGCATTACATATGTTGATTTGTATTCTGTGGGATAATAATAAAGAAATGGAATTTGATATTTATTTGAACAATTTGGTGGCCAAGAACGAGGTATCAAATCTTGTAGAAGTGTGGTAATTGAGGGAATGGGGCATGTAATACGCAAATGAGGAGAAGGTAAGATGTGAAGGCAGCCTAGTGGATCGTAAATCGAGTGGAATCAGAATTGTAGGGGTTGGAATAAGGTTCGTAGGTGTTGAGGAAAATTCTGGGTTCCTGGAACTGCAGGAACCGCCTGGCGGCACCATATTGGCCGCCAGGCGCCACACCAGAGGTGCGTGGTGTGTTGATTCACGAAAAACGCTGTTTTTTGTACTTTTCGCGTAACAGTAACCGTCGGGCGGTCTTTTAGTCCCGCCGGGCGCCAGTCGTCTGATTCTAGGCGCTAGGCGCCACCAAATTTTCTAGTTCACGCTGTTTTCGTAAAACCGTCCGATTTAGATGAAATTTTGACAGGTTGTCCATAACATGTGGTTCTTCACTTTGAACGGTGGAGATTGGATTTGGAGGTCAGTAGCTAGAGATATACATTACTTAATATTGCGGATTTTGGAGTTTGTAAAATACATGAATAAGCCTTTGATGAGTTCAAGTAACTTCTAATGAAGCATAATTGGGTGCATGTGGTAAGTTAAACTCAGAATGTATGTTAATTGGGTACAAGTGAGATAATTATGTGAGATATGGTATGAATGGTGAAACTTTACCCTAGTTGTGGTTTTGTTCTTGTGAATTTTATTGAGGTACATATGCAATATTGACAAAAATGTGGTGTCATGAGTTTATAAAAAATATCAGCCTGTATGATCCTAAGAGGGGTGTATGTGGAATGTATGTGGCATGTTTAAAGGGGTAAGTGAAGGAGAGTATGGGTGCATGACAATACTTGATTTGATGGCATGTTTGAATGGGTGTGGTGTAATCTTATTATAGTTGTATGACTGGAAAACCAGGCTGTGTTGTAAATTGTTATGTTGTATGATTGGGATCCCTTGGGGATCTGTTTAAGTGCCAAGGAACCAATAACAGTGTGTTACTGGTATGGCGCCTGGCGGCGCGAGGCAGGTGCGCCAGGCGGTGACGGTGAGTGGCGCCTACAGCATGGTGGAGTCCGCCCGACGGTGACGATGCAGTGATGATGTTGCAGGCGCGTGGCACCTGGCAGTGTGTGATGCCCGTCAGGTGGTCTGAACCTAGTGTGTGCCTGGCGACGTGGGATACACGTCAAGCGGTTTTGGTTCAGTGATGGTGCGTGAGGAAAGGTTTCTACACAGCTTTAGGGGATGTTCATGATGCGATGCTTTGGCTGGGGGCCCAGTTACGAGTGTAATCTTGTATTGGGGTAACACGTGACCAGTCTAGGTTGTAGCCTGGTGGTTTAGGAAGTCCAGTGGAGTGTGCGAGTTGTGGCTCATACGGCGAGGTTCGGGTGATTGCCCTCTTCAGAGTGATTCTGATAGAGCTTTGATAGTCTGGAACAGCTACAAACTTCATGTTTGTTTCGGGGAACTCCACTTGGTGTCACGGTGAGATGTTGTGGCAATGTTATTCCCACGTGTGGACTATCAGGTGGTGGCCTGTAGTCGGAGGGGCGAGTAGACACTCGTGCAGCAAAGATCGATCATCGTTCTCACCTAAAGGGTATAAAAATGATAGACGTCTAATGAAAGTATTGGAAGTGGAGAAGTAAGGAACAAGGGAGAAGAATACTAACTCGGGGTTTTAAGGTTGCGATGTTGTATTTAATATTTTATGTGTTTGGTTTTATTTAAATGAGCTCACCCTATCTGTGTATGTGTGTGGCGATGATCATGTGACTTGTTACATGGGAGCATATGATAATGCAGGTGAGCAGGCGGATACGTAGAGACGGAGTGGAGATCTTTCAGGGATTTTGTTATCACCAGTTTTCATGTTGGACCATGGTTTTTCTTTGTAATAATTGTACAAGCAATCTTAATCGTATTACGCATTTTACGAATATTTTTATTTATGTTAGCGCGTTGAACATCGATACTTAAATTTTTCCCGCGTGTTTTGGGAAATCGCGCTTAATAATTGAGGCTGTGACATAATTTATTTTCTTATTAATTTTTAAAAAAAGTAATTTCCGGCTAGGACGTTACAGTTGTCATTTATTGAGATAAACAATTTTCATTCTCTATTTCATCTATAATATCTATATAACATGATTTAAAAAATGCAGCCCTTTGTTACTTCCAATGGTCAAACTTCCAATGATCACATATAATATATAACTAGTGACAAATTTTATATCTATCACTATTGATTTTATATTTATTGTGACAATTTTTTAATTTTGTTACTATTGTTAATGTTATTTGTGACAAATATGAAATTAGTCACTAATGAAGTATAATTATTGATAAAATTTATATTTATCACTAAAATTTTATCACAAAAGATCCTATTTCTTGTAGTGTTAGTCTTCATTCTCCATTTATAGTGTTGAATATTTCCTTCCGTTTTAAAAAAAATAACCCAAATAGAATAAGTTTGATACCAACTAAAATTAACATGTCAACTCTAGAAGAAAGATTGAATAAAGATTTAAAAAATGCTTTAAATCGTTTTGCAAGAAACATGGACAAACAATACCATCTAGTAGTTTAAAATACAACTTCCAAAATGTTTTCATAGCATTTGTTAAGGATAAAAAAAAATTGATAAAGTATAATAACATGGAAAAAGACACTTGATTTTTATATTAGTTCACTCAAACTAAGTTATATTCAATTCTATTTTAAGAAACTTTTAAAGAGTTCTCATGCAATCAAACTGATTAAAAAAGAATATAATTTTACTTTTATATTATAACGAGTACATAAAGTTACTTTTAGGAATTAATGCCACAAGTTAATTTTTACTTTCATAAGTATTTTATAATTATCATTGTTGTCTACAACAATAAAAACATGTTGTTAAAAGAGTATAGAAATATGCTAACCAAGAAATAATAAATAAATGAAAAAACAAAGGGTAAAAGAGTCAAAAGAATATGAAATGAGATAAAGAGAAAGCTTTCAACAAACACCATCATAGCAAACTGTGTGAATTGTTAGCACACAGCACACATGTTTCTAACTCAATACATAATACAATATGCTACAGACAACATACAAAGAAGTATCAAGCAATTGAAAATTGTTAAGATATTTTATTATATTATAAGTATTTTCTTAAATTACGAGTTAAAATAAGCATGTTCATACATTTTTAAACAATTTTAATTTAATTTTATTGAATAAAATATATTTTGAGGTATTTCTTTGTGACATCTTGTTTATCTTAAAATAAAAATAATATAATATAATTATTCATTTGAATTAATTAAAATGATTTAATTTCATAAGAGTAAAATGAAGTTGCACAAAAAAATAAATAAAAGTTTAATCATTAGAAGTTCAATTTTAGGTCACTCATGATTGTATAAATAAGAGGTCTGAAATATTCCTTTTTTAATTTTACATTATTTCAATTCTAATACTTGAGAGATATGTTAAGATAGAAGACACAGGAAGGGTTTTGGAGAATTAATACTAGGTTACTGATTTACATTTTGGAGTATGTTCTATTGGAATTTATGGTAAAAGAGAGATTCATGAATGTCTCATGTATATAAGAATTGTGGGTAAAAAGGAAACTCATAATCACAAATAATGTTAAGAGCACGACACTTAACTTTGTTATTTTAAGCGTTAGATTAAAAATTTTCTTCATGGAATTTCAAGATTTCAATAAGCTTTTCTAAAGTAAGCGTCTTGGGATCCTTAGATGCTCATATGGGTATTTCATAAGACCTCCATTGAGTAGGAAGTGCTCTCAAGATTTTGTCAATGAGATCACAATTTTGAAGGTGGATGATGTTCTTGGGTTTCTTTGAGAACAACAAGGGTGTCGTTAGGGTGTGAGAAGATTGGTATTGAGATTTCTTTTGGGTTTTGGTTGATTCCTTGTAAGCTTAGTAGATGGAGAGACTAGGGATGTAAGCATGGCATGATACAAATGGAAACAAACAAGAAAGGGAATGGAAAAGATGGATGACATGCCGAAAATATGAATTGAAAAGCGGATAAGGTAGGAAGATTGTTTCCTTATAAAGAGTTCATAACCCTAAGTTGGCAATGACCTTTGGTGGATCTCTTGAAACTCTTGTTGGTGCTTCAAGGAAACAGAAGAAAAGTTCACTTAAAACAAGTCAACTAACTAAGCAAGAAACACTTTCATTGAAAGAGATCACAAGATTTTCAAAAGCTCAAATGAATTGTATTTCTCAAAGGTGTTTTTACATGAAAGGAAGACTACCTTATATGGTCTTAAGGAGATTCACATTTCCCCCCTAAATGATAACTTCAAACTTCTCTTAACACATAGTCTCATAAGGTTTTGGTATTCCAACATAGAATAGTCTATTCTAGAATCTAAACAAGTTTTACATTCTTCAAATTAACCTCAAACTATGATAAAAAAAAGTGTGTACATCAAAGATAGAACTATTATTTAGATAGACTACATGATGCCTCTTGTAACTATTCCTTCTTGGGTGTTTGTACTTGAATCTATGATCTCATCGGAGATTGAGCATGACTCTCACAACTACTTTAAACTTTACAGGATCAGACTTGTTGCTAAGGATTTCACTAAAAAAATGGTATTGTTCAAACATTCAATTAATCTAAGTCTATTACGATTTACTATAAAACATTTTTTGATAAAATGTGAGAATGACTTAAACAAGGCAGTAAAATATTAAAACAATCAATGATAATAGTGTTTTGAGATTGAGGTTCACTTACCTTCATCAACTGTACTTTAACTATTTTATCAAATAATAGAATAATCATTCATTGTCAATAAAAGTTTACTATGTACATTCTCCAGCCTGTGACAATTCTAAAAGGGATCAATTCATTCTTCTCATTATATACCACTACCATCCCTCCTTTCCTTGGTACAACTTGGATGGGGTTAACTCAAGTGTTGTTAGAGATTGAATAGATCATTCCTACTTTGAGCAATGTTTCCACTTCTTTACTAACTACCTCCTTCATTGTGGGGTGGATACGTCTCTGAGTTTGAGCTATAGGTTTGTAGCTTTCCTCCATGAGATTTTTTTGCATATAATAGGAGGGACTAATTCCTTTCAGATCAGAAAAAGTCCATCCTATAGCTCCCTCATTGGCTTATAATACCTTCACCAATCTTTGCTCTTCCTTTTCTAGTAATGAGTTGTTAAGAATAATAGGTTCACCACCCCCTTCTTCTAGAAAAAAAAAAACATATTTTAGATGAGGTGGTAACTATTTAAGCTCTATTTTCCTTTGTTGTGATTCTACTCCCTCTTTAATAAAATCTTGTCTTTGAGGTGGAAATATCTCTAGCCTTGTCCTTCTCTTGCCCCAAATTATCCCTAGAGTAGTTGGTTATAACCTTTTTTATAAGCTTAACAGTGGAGAATTCTTATTGAGCCTTCCGATAGATCTTATCCATGACATCCATTCTAAAACAATCTTTCTTATCATGTGGATGTTTCATTACTTCAAAAAAAAAAAATCACCTCATAATCCTGAACTCATACCCTTAATTTTCCATTATCCACATCAATAATGACCTTTGCAGTTTTCTTAAAAGGTCTCCTCAAGATTAGAGGAACTTCGACATCCTCTTCCTTATCCATGATAACAAAATCAACTAGAAAATATAATTTATCAACTTTTATCAAAAGATCTTCAATTATCCCATATGGATATTTAATTTTTTGTTATTCAGCTGCAAGGTCATCCTTGTAGGTTGAATCACTACATCACCAATTCTCTTCAACATAAATAAAGGTATAATATTGATGTTTGCTCTAAGGTCAAGCAATGCCTTTCCTAATGTCAGATTTCCTTTTGCAACAAGCAAAGTGAAACTATTTAAATCTATTGATTTTTAAGGCAAAGGCTTCTATATAATTGCACTGCATCCAACCTCTAGTTCAATTGTTTCTTATTCTTGGTTTGTCTTTTTCTTGGTCAACAAATCCTTCATGACCTTAGTGTATGTTTGCATTTGTTGCATTGCTTTAGTGAATGTAATGTTGATCTACAACCACTTGATTATATCCAAGAACCTTTTAAATTTCCTTTCCTTATCTTTTTTGGAAAGAACATAAAGACAAGGAAAATTCAATATGAAGGAGTCACTACTTCTTTTTCTTTCTTCTTTTTCTTATTTTCCTTCCTCTATTTATCTTTTTTTTCATTTTTTTTCTTTTTCTTTATTTACATTATCTTTATTCACCTCCACTTCTTTCTCATTTTCACTCTCAAGTTCAACTCCATCATTATTCTCATGTTCTACTTTTTCTTCCCTTGATTTTTCTATGTTGTCTCCATCATTTTCTTTTTCAGTCTCCTTCTCCAAATTATCACTTGTCCCTCTATCAATCACATTTCCTTGTCTCGTTGTGATGGCCTTGCAATGTTCTTTTGGATTGACCTTTGTGTTGGCTGAAATGTGACTTTCTTGTTGATCAACCAGTTGCTTAGCTTATTGGCCTAATTGCATTTCCAATCTTCTGATAGAAGCTTCAATATTTTTTTTTCCTGATTGTGGATGCTTGTATGAATTGAGTTAGTGTTTCCTCCTTTTTGGAAAGCCTTTCACGTTGATATGGTTGTCGGTCTTGGTAGGGGCTTGTGGTTGTCTTTGAGAAGGCCTTAGCTAGAGTGTGAAATCCTTTATTCATAACTAATTTAAACCTTATTGTTATATCATTTTTTTTCTAAAATATGAATATAGTTTTAATAACATAATTTCTTATATATCTATATATTATAACTTTACACAAGATAACTCACAACAACCTTATATATATATATTACAATACTTCCCACATCCTATATCTTACATCATATATTTTAGATTCTACATTTTTTTATACTAGAAGGAAAAAGAATGTTATTTATTTAGAACTTCTTTTTTTATCCACTAATATTGATACTATTCTTCAAGATGTTGATGGGAAGAGGTTAAAGAGAGGATTGATGTGGACAGTTGGAGGCATATAGAAAGTAACCACTATTGGTCCTTCCAAAAGAATTTAGGCATTAGAGGCGTTCACAAACATGAGTGTCAATAAAATTGTCCCATGAAAGGTTATAGAACTGTTAACCACGTTAGTTTACCAACTGGTTGTGGGAAAAATGACGATAATGTCTGCTGTGAAGGGATTTGGAACATTTGGTGTTGCCATCTTTAATATAAGATTTTCAAATTTCTATTTTCCATATACAAACAACAAAATAGGGAAGTGAGACAAATATCATATACAATTATAATATATCCAAATAAAGTAAAAAGAAAAACTCTTTGAAATTCATAAACTTAATTTTTATGATACTTTATAAGACTTGGATTAATTTTGCAATGACTAGTCAAGATAAATGAGTCTCATCATGACTAAAAAAGTAACCAAAAAAGTATCTCATCTTGAGCAATACTTGCTCATTTAAATATCCAAGGTCATACCTTCAACTACAGTAATCAAATATTTATTTATCATAAATTTAATTTTGATATAATTGTATAAATAAATAAATAAATGGGATCAATGCATAATTGGAGATAAATAAAAATAAATAAATAAATAGGACCAATATAAATAAATAAATAAGAATATATTCCATATTTTAGGTTTTTGATGGAGTCGAGCCACTGGATAAAGATAAAGTTGAAGAAATTCGCAAGGAATGGGCAAGTTATTTTTTGAGGCTAAAACATTAGTTTTGATAGCCATTAGAAATGTTTTATTTTGGATATTTTAGGTATTTTGTGGCCTTAACATTTAGCCTAATAGTTTTGATAGGCTTTATTAAATGATTGTTTTAGGTATTTTGTGGCCTTAACATTTAGCCTAATAGTTTTGACAGGCTTTAGTAAATGATTGTATCTTAGAAAACGAAAATTTGAATTGTCTGAAATCTGGATTTTTTTGTGACTTTTGCAGGTTATTGGATAGTTCCCAAAACATATCAACTTTTCAAAAAAAAAAACACGTCCCTATTACATTGGTTGTGACCATAACCGATGTAATAGCACCCATATTACAATGGTTTTATACAATAACCGATATAATAGGTTAAGGTTCTGTTTTTTTAAGCGCTTACAGCGGTTATAGTGCACTGAGGTAATATGTTATAGATATTACATCGGGTCCTGGGACTGATGTAATATATCAAACATTTATTACATCGGGCACTACCACATCGGTCGGATGACCGATGTAATAAGCCAAAAATAACCGATGTAAAGATTTTTTCTGCACTAGTGATATGAAGTAAATAAAAATTGAATAAATAAGATCAGTGCACAACAAGAAATGAATATAAATAAATAAATAAGAATGGGAACTAAATATGATTAGAAAGATGTTATGGACACCTTACTTAATATAAATATAAAAATAAAAATAAAAATAAAAAATAAAATGATAGATGTCTTATTTCTTTACCTTAATTGTTATGGAGAATATGCTTGTATAAAAATTTAAAGATACTATCTCTATGTTCTTTTTCCTCTTTCACACTCCTTGTATAAGGACTGCCTTTTGTTTTACCGCCTCTCTTTTCACCCTTCCCTTCATTAACCTCCCCCATTTCTGTTTATACTACTTATTGGTAATCATTACTTTAGTTTGATTTCAATTAAATTGTTCAAACACTATTCAAATTTCAATACATCCCAACCTTTCCTTCCTAGATTTTTTTTTTTTTTCGTGAGTGACAAACAATGGAGATAAGGTTCTGCACTTCCCATGTGAAACCTTATCTCATTCTTTTTTTTTAACTATTATGTAATGGTTATATTATATTTGAATGGAGTGTTATATAACTTATAGTATTAAATGATGTTTTTTGTAATATTATTCTATAAAAAATAAAATTTATAATATATATATATATATATATATATATATATATATATATATAAAATTTTTTTATCAATATAGTAAGGATATTTATATCTTTCTTATCATCCTATAATATTATTATTATTATAATTGTTAGTATTTAATTTTATTAAATTATGCTATTATAATACTAGTTTTAATAAAATTAACTCTAATATATTGTATATGAAAAGTGTTGAATGATAAAACTTTGGATGTTAAAATATTGAAAACATTGTATTATAAAATTTGAGATGTTACATGGAGTGTTAAGTTTGGTAATTTCTATAGTTTTGATTTTGGTTGAAGTTATTGGAGTAGTCATCTGACCTCCTCCCATTGTTCATGTAGTTGATTTCCTCTTCCTTAAGAGCTTCAACTGCATTGCAATGACCATTTGGATGATTCCCTTACACAAAAATCATAAGGATTTGAAATTTCTATTATAATTTTATTTTTTAAAATAAAAAAAAAAGTATTTAAATTGTTTTTATTATCAACTTTTTAAAAAAATATAAAACTATTAAATATACCATAACAATATTAACATTTTTAAATTAAAAATAAATAAATAACTATAGTGCAAAATATTATTATTTTTAATTGTTATATTTTTTTAATGATGTCAACATATTATCATTCTTATTCCATTTTTTATACTATAGGACTTTTTCCGGTGGTCCTTTGAAGAATTGGTTCACTATAGAATCCATCATCTCAACCTTGAGAACGAACTCGTGACTCTTGCATGTTTCCTAATATTTGACAAAAAGAAAAATATAATACCTTTTGGCTACTTCTTTTTCATGACACGTTTTGTCAAATTTCGTGCATACTAGGTTACGTTAGGTTGAAATTCAAACATAATTTTTACAAATTTTAATACGTAATTGGGAATTTCAATAAAAGAATGAAAATATGTTGTTTTCTAAATGCAAAAAACCAACGCATTTTAATACATATACTAATTTATTGTGAATTTGAAAAAGTATTGATTAGATTCTAACTATGTGGCATTATCAATTTTTTTTCTCATATGGACCGCGGAATTAGGCACGTTAGTTATTAATGTTGGACCACAATTAATTTTATTGTAGTTGGGCAGTTCATTGATTATCCAAATTAATAATTGATGGTGCAATACAGTTGGCATGTCATTGAAACAGAAAAAGGATTAATATTAATTTATTTATAAATTAATTTCTACAATTTTTTTATAGTTATTTTATTTTATTTTTAATTTTGGATCCTTTAATTATTACTTTCTGTTAATATAATTGATTTAATTTTAAGAAGGTTGGAGAATTCGCGTTTAAAGATAAGACATATATATATATATATATATATATATATATATATATATATATATATATATATATATTAATTAGTATGAATCTCGTTTTGCAAACTCAGTTTCGTTTCACAAAATTAAGTTAGGTTTAAAATTAATCTTTTGACAAAAGAAAAAATTTAATTACATATAATACTTGTACGTGTGTCTTTTTTTTTTTTATATTTAGAATATCAATTTAATAATATGCATTTTATTATATACATCATATATTATTATAAGGAAAATTTTGTCTTTGATTTTAATTAAAAAAATATTATAATCAATCTGTTTTGCTTTTTGACCAGTACAAAATATTAAGTAAAAGTTTAATTGTCTTAGTATTAAACATAAAATAAATATACCTGCATGGAACCTTATACAGTGTAAATATAAAATAAAAAAAACGTGTATTATAAATCCTATTATAAGAAAAGTTGGTATATAATCGGGAAGGGGATGTCAATTTTATTAAACTCTCTTTATATCATTTTAATTACAATTAAAATTTGACTTTCTTTTAAAAATAACTATATTAAATTTGATTTCTAGATCTCGTTTTGCATATAAATATCTTTATTCAAATATCAAATCATTTAAGATTTCTTTTGATAAACTTTCATTATTCCTGTATATAATTATTAGGGTTTTTTTATAGTGTTTATCTCGACATAATATAACCATTATTAGAAAGTTACTTTTAAATATTAATATTTATATAATATATGAGAGAATAACAGATATTTAAAGACCCTTAATATAAATTTTTATACTATTTTTTTCTTCATATTTGTAACCTCGTTTTCTCAATTACTTGAGTTCTAACTCTCATAAAAAGATTTTGAGGTAAGAAAGTTAGAAAATTATGCATAAAAGCAAATCTTATCTATACTTATACATGGAGATTTTTCTTTTTTACGTCCAAATTTACTTTCCAATTTTATCTTTTAAAGAATTTTTTTTTAATTTTAATAATTATTTTATTAATTTTACTGTTTAAGAGACTGTTTCTTTAAATTTATCTTTTTTATTTCTGGTTTGACTATTTTTTAAATTTAATTATTTTTTTAATTTAAAATTACCTATAAAGTAAACTAAAGCTATTTATAAGAAAATTATAAAAAATATTTATATTTAATTTTATTATAATAATAATGATATCAAAAAATTTATTACTTTAATAACCATAAAAAATTTAAAAAAAAAGTGAATAAGTATGAATAATAATAATAAATAATCATCTGAATAATAATAAACACATTGATTTAGTTTGAACTTTTCCTATTATTTTTTTCGGCTTCAAGAATTTACCAATTTTAGATTTGGGTCAACTTGAATAAAGTATTGTATAATATCTGAAGAAAATAGGGAGATATAAGATAAAAAAGAGTAATTGAACAAAATTAGCAATTGGAAGACATATTTTTCATTTCAAGGAAAAAAAGTGAATAAATTAACTACACAAATCAATTTCTTTTTCAAGATCACAGTTCCTTCTAATAATTTCATATTGTTTCTAATTTAAATATAAATTACACTGTGTAAAAATAAATTTAATTTAAATACTCTTAATTAAGAGTGTGAATCCAATTATGTGTGCTTTTTTTTAAGCTAGCCAATAGACGAGTCGTTGCCACTAGGGATGTTAATGGGACGGATAGGGTATGGGTAGCAGCTCCCTCGTACCTTACCCGCTGGATAAATATTCACCTCATATCCGTACCCATATCTGTCGGGTATCCATTATGCGGGTACCCGTATATTTTTTCCATATCCGCGGGTATCCACGGATACCTGCGGGTATTTACAAAATTATTTTAAAAAATAAATATTTAACCATAATTAGTGCTTGGATCAACAAGCTCACTTTCTTCGATTGATTCTCAAAAAACAAACAAATAAAAAATCAATAACAATTTTTATTTTAGTTTATTTTTTATTGAAATATTAAAGAAATTACTAACTTCATCAATGTCCACATCTTGCAACATTGTATAAAGTTTCATATTATCCAATTTTAATCTAGAAGAGCATGAAAACATAAGAAGTTCATTAAAAATTTCTAACAATCACTTAATTAAAGTATATAAGTAAAAGTGTTAATTTCATTACCTTCCATATTGGTCCATAACCAGTCTTGGAGACACATTAATGCCTCCATAGTATCTGAAAGTAATCTAGTCCGATGTGGGGTAAGAATCTGATCACCATTATTGAATGAAGACTCTGAATATTTTTTACTAATATATATATATATATATATATATATATATATATATATATATATACACATATAAACAAGTCAAGAGTTTTATCAAAATAATTACTATGGTTCAAGAAAAATTAAGAGTCTCTACTCGAACACTACAATGAAAATGTGTTGAATCATGAATAGACAGGAAGCGTCTTTATTATGGACGCTTTATTCTGTCCCCACTTATATGAAAGGTCAAGCTGATACAATAGGCATTGCAATCCGAAGAATTTTACTCGGAGAAATAGAGGGAACATGTATCACACGTGTAAAATAAGAGAAAATACCACATGAATATTCTACCATAATAGGTATTGAAGTATCAGTACATGAAATTTTCATGAATTTGAAAAAAATTGTATTGAAAAGTAATATGTATGGAACACAGGACGCGTGGATTTCTTTCAAAGGTCCTAGATATATATATATATATATATATATATATATATATATATATATATATATATATATATATATATATGAAGGTATTTTTCTGAATTAAAGTTTAGCGGGTACGAATATCAACAGGTACAGATACTATGATACCCGTACCTGCCCCGTTAATATGCGGGTATCAAAAATATTCGTACCTGCGGGTAGCAGGTATCCATTTTTAATATTTGTTTCCTACCTGTTACGGGTTTTATCCGCGAATATTCGCGGGTACGGATTTTTTTGACATCCCTAGTTGTCACTACCCACCCACACCCTCCTTACCCTTTTTTTTTCTTTCACATTTGCCATTTGCTAAATTTCAGAAGTAAAATGAGTAATTTCCTAAATCATTTGTTTCCACCAAAAAAAAAATTATGTGTTATAAAAATGACATGGACAATCATATTTTAAAAACTAAATTTTTTGGACAATTTTTTTTTACAATTTAAAATGTCATCTTCTAAATAATTTTTAAATATAAAAAAAGATAAAAGAAATAAAAAATCAATTAAAAGATATTATCTTATTATATTGTAAGAAAAAGTTATTAAAAAAATATTTTCTAAATAGTATATAAATGTGCATTGGGAATCAAAAGATACATACTCCACTAATTAGGTAAACACAAAAATGCTAAGATTTAATTCCAATCTATTCAGAAATGACAAGGTATAGCACTAGTTTGCATTAATTTTTGTTGGTGTAGCATAAATGACAAGGTTGTGCATCTCACACACACTCGGTGTCTGAATAACTTTTGAACTCTCCTCACTTACCTTTAGATAACTGCCTCGTGATTTCAGGTTCCATGTTGCTCCCCCACCTTCTTTCATCATCACTCATCTAAGTGTTTCTCCTTAACTTAACACTTCATGGTTTCAAACAAACGCCTATGGAGATGATGCATACTCTTCTGAAGAAAATCTTTTTATGGTCAAAAAAACTTCTTATAATAATCTATTCACCGCTCAATATGTGACATAAAGAGAGAACTTCTTTCATACAAGATATAATATTTTAAATACCTTATGTTATTTCACTGTTGATAGTGAGTCTTGTTGTAATTGTTGTAACACTAGATTGATTGAGATGTTGAATTTAGCTGTGATACTTCATTTTAAACCTTATAAATTATTGGTTAAATAAAGATAGAAATATAACAATTAATTAACAAATGAAAATACAATTTTTCATAAAGAACTATCGAGATGAAGTTTTATGTGATATATAGTTTCCATGCGAACTTATCGTATTGTTTTCCTTGAATATATTAGTAAAAAATAATTTAATTTTTATATTTTATATATTTATACTTTTGTTATACTTGTATAGATGAAAGAGTTAATATCATAAAACTTATTCCTTATCATCTCATCCATTTAATAATCATGTATAAGAGTTCATTTTGTATAAGTTGATGAGATTAAATCCAAATGATTGTAGAATAGTCTTTGAATAATTTTCAAATAAAATGACTTTAATTAAATATTCATATTCCTTTAGTTATATACTTTTACTTTCAAGTGTAGATAGTGTTCAATCTCTGTCAATGAAGGGAGATTAGCCTTTAATGCATAGGAATAAAGCTATGACATCACGACAAAATAAAAGAATCAAAATAAAAACAGATTAAAATGTAAAAGAAAAAGAAATCCTAAGAGATTATCTAAAATATTATAAAATAACATCTTCAAATATTCTTTACATTTCTAAAGATTATTTTAACTTTTATTAATTAGTTTTGAAAACTTTAAATTAAAACAAAATTCAGCATTAAAAAAATTAATACTTTTTAGTAGGGGAGCTTCTTGGAGGTAGGTAGGGTAGCCATAGCCACCCCAAACTTTGATTTTTGTATATTATATATATTAGGTATTTTTAATTTTTTTAAATTATATTATTATATATTAGAAATTAATAGAAGTTAAATTATATATTTTTATTTATTATATAAAGTATAATATTTAATGTTAATAAATAACAAAAATATTTATAAAGGTGTTTCTTATTTTCTTTTTCATTGTATTTTTTAGTTTTTAACAAATTATACTTATCTCACATAATCATATATTTTCTTTTTGTTTCAAAAAAAAAAAATTAAAATAAAATCATTATTTTTGTTTTCATTTCTTAGCAAACCACACAAAAATCATCATTTAATAGTATATTAAAGAGAAACAGAAATGAGATATCAATGAGTGAAGATGCTAAGTTTGATCCAACAAGGAATTTAATAAAATTTGCTCTAAAACACAATAGAACCGTGCACCTACTCGGAGTTTCTCAGAAGCCTAACCCAAACACGGTGACGAACTCCTACTCCACGTTCCATTCACTCTATCGAACTAACATAGCAGATTGCTCAGATTTCACCATCCCATAATTCCTCAACAGTTTTGTAGGCACCACAAGTTTCATGGACGAATGTGGTACCCCTCAGTAATCTTGCCTGCAACAACAACCACCACTGTCATAAAACTTGAAAATGCTTCCATCAAAGTGAATTTCAGATCAAAGTGGCATACTTATTAATTGACAAATTCCAACTATCATGCTTGCAAAAATATAGGGAAAAAAAACTACAAAGAGATCAGGGTTTGGTAGATTGATCAGATATAAACTCTTGTATATATTTCACTACATGGAAAAAAAAAAATTCTAATCAAACAGTTACCTTGTGTTTGGATGAAGTATTTCAACAATGCTGAGAAATTAAAATACATTGTATTTAAATTGTTTGCAATTAAATTCCCTTCATTTTCTACATAACTTGTTTGGATAAAAAAATAAAAATACCTTACATTTCAATTTCTTGTTTGGATAAAATAATTGAATTTCTTGTGAGATAAAATTTCATTTTATCAATATTTATTTTAGGCTTTATTATGTTTTGAGTTCATAGTAAATTTGGAAACAGGTCGGTAGGGTCGTTGGGCCTGCATGACACGTCTGGGTCGTCAGGCCCGCCCGACACCTCTAGGTCGTCTGGCCGCCAAACCCGTGTGGGTCGGGCTCGCCCGTCCTGCTTGGGCCAAACCCGTGAAGAAAAAATATCTCTTTTGTTTAATAATTAACATTATTTTTTTTTTATCTCATGAGTCTTATATTCATGTTTTATAAATATGAGAGAAAAAATATTGAACTATATATTCTTTCATAACCACCTTTAATTTAGACTTGATTATCATATATTTTTCTTTTAGTAACTCTTAATTTTTTATTTTTTATTAAATTATGATAAATTATATTTTAATCTTAAACTTAAAGAGAAAATAGGTATATTGATGAAGAATAAAATAATATATTTATTTTTCAATAGTGATAAAAAGAAAACTATTCGTGACGATGAAAACATGATTCAACTTATTTACATATTTCAAAGCATGATACAAATAATCATAATTTTCAATTAGAAGAACCCTTTTTTAAAGTTCAACGAATTACAGGTGAGAAGTTTCATATTAATTGTTTGGAAGAGTTCATATTTACATTGAAAAAGAAATAGTTAAAAGTTCTAGTTCTGGTTCAATTGATGAGTTCAAAAATGTGAAGGAACCAGGACAATCTTTTATATATGGGTGATTTCTTTTGTAGTTACAATTATACTAAACTATGTATTCATTTTTATTGTGTTAGTGACAATAATTAAATATATAAAGTTTAAGTATATTATTTTGGCTTCTCCAAAATTATTGGTCAAGATTCGCTACTGACTTTTTCCTATTTTCTTTTTTCTTAAAGTCACATTTTATTATATTTTATTATATGAAAAATATTTGTAAAGAATGAGTGACATCTAACAAGAATAATTATTTGTAAAAAACACAATTTTAAGAATAAATTATAAGTTAAACTTAAAAGTTATAAAATATGAAATTTAAGGTGTTTTTTATAATTATATTATTGATGCAAAAATATTGATGATTTTTTTAAAGATTATTCTCCATTAAGATATATAATTACTCAACTGTAATTGAATCTCTTTTCCAAACTATACTTTTCATCTATAAAACACAAATTCAAAATCTTACGAAATTGAATTAAATTCAATTGTACTTATACCGGCAACTTGGTTGATAGATTCTCTTTTCACAAGATAATATTATAGTGAATTATATATGTGTTTGTCTTAATAGCTTATTGGATTTTTTTTATAAACTTTATTTTGTTTTAGTTAGCAAAGTACTTTAAATTAGGTAATATTGTTTTTTACAAAAATAAAAAAAATTTATTTAAGGTAAACCAGAAAAATTTATTAATCGCACAAATTTGTAATTATTATATAGTATATGCTTATATCTTAGTAACATTTTTCTTATAAGATTAAAAACTGGGATATATTTACAAATTTTATTAATGACTCTTCCTACACCGGTTTTGTAACTATAGCGTGAATATTTTATGTTAGAAAATTCACTTAAAAAGTGTTGTCAACATTCACTCATTCATCAAAAGAGAAATAAATTGTTGTGACTAATTAAGTCAAATATAAATTAAAGAAGGGTCTTATCTAGGGTGAAAATTTGAAAAGCTAATAATATGTAATAATATGTGTTATCCTTTCTTTGGGGTGGGTTGGTGAACCAACTCAGTTAACCACGAATTCAATCCGGGTAAGTCAGATTCTTGGTGGGCCGGATCAAAAATTAATCTGTATTAAAATTTGTAAAAAATATTCAACCCAACCTGATCCAAACCCATGATGGACTGAGTTGACCCATGGGATCTGACCCAATTTGATAACTCTATATTATACGTGGTATAATAGCTCTGTTTTTTACACTAGTGTATATTGTTGAGACATGGATATCTAGCATGTAAGATTGCATACTTGTAGTGATCCCTTAGTCGATTATGAATCACTCAAATAGCATATTAGTAACAAAGTTTATACCTAACTCATTATCACAAAACTAACTTATAAGTATAAGATGAGGACTATTTTCGTTTTATATTATGTAAATTAACTTTATTTTTTTAGACATATGTTGTCTCCAATATTTTCTTAAAATTATACATTAATGATTTCTATATATAAGGGTGCAACCTTTCACAAAGAATACCATAGTCATATACCTAGCATTAGCAAAAATATCTAGTAGAAATTCAAATGGCTGAGAAATATGACATTATATCCAAGGACACAATAAAGCCATCTTCCCCAACCCCTAATCATCTTCACCACTTCAAACTCTCCTTCCTCGACCAATTGGCTCCTTCATTCCGTGTTCCAATTCTCCTCTTTTACTCTGCCTCTGATGTTAGAACCTTTGCCACTGACCTCACTGCACTCTCACAAAAGTTGAAAACTTCTCTGTCACAAGTCCTCACTCTCTATTACCCATTTTGTGGAAGACTCAGAGACTCTTCAATCATCGAGTGCAACGACGAGGGTGTTCTTTTCATCCACTCTAAACTCCCCATTGAGCTCTCAAACATTCTCAAAAACCCTCAACTTCACACCCTCTATGAACTTCTCCCATGTCCTCCTTACAACCTTGAACCACAACAAAGTGACACGTCGGGGATCATGGCAGTTCAGTTGAACCAATTCAAGTGTGGGGGCATAGCACTTGGCGTGTGCTTCTCACACAAGATTGCTGATGCTTCAACTGCAGCATCGTTTCTCAACGCTTGGGCTGCAACATCACGTGGACACGGCACTAACAACCTCGTTCCGCCTCCTTTGGAACAGACAAGCCTGCTTTTCCCACCGAGGAACATATCTGTCGACTTGACAAGTGGCTTGGTCGGCCAAGAAAAAACCGTGACAAAGAGACTCATGTTTAGTGGCAGCAGTATTTCTAGATTGAGACAAACCATCGCGTGCCCCGGTTTCAATCCCTCACGCGTTGAAGCCGTGACGACGCTGCTATGGAAATCATCACTTGAAGCAGCAAAAGAAAGTTTAGACTCTGGGGAAGAAAAAATTGTGGCTTCTGCAGTATCCCACACTGTGAACATTCGCAGCAGAATGGTTCCATCTTTGTCGAAGCATTCGGTTGGAAACATTTGGCAATACGCTTTGTCTTCGTTGGTGGAAGCGGAGGGGGTAGTGGGGTTGCGTGATTTGGCAGAGAGAATGAGAGAAACGATAGGAAAAGTTGATGGAGATTACATAAAGAAACTTCAGAGTGATGAGTTTGTTGAAGTAGTTCAGACTATAGAAGAAGCAAGAAGAGTGGTTGCAGAAAAGGGTATTGAAGGTTATGGGTTTACCAGTTGGGTAGGGTTTGAGTTCTATGAAGTTGATTTTGGATGGGGAAAGCCAAGTTATGCTACCACCATTGCTGTGCCCATAAAAAATTTTGGAATTTTGATGAGCACAAAGGATGGAGATGGCATAGAAGCATGGCTTACCTTGACCGAACGTGAAATGGCTCGGCTTGAGTACAATGCAGAACTTCTGAACTTTGCTTCGTTTGATTCTTAGATAATGTTGTTTGATATATTGCACGTAATTAAGGTTATCTTAAATAATGCAGAACTCACTGGTGTGGGTCATTAGAGTGTGATTCATGTTTCTAGTCTCTAGTATAGCTATAAGTATTAGAATAATGGGAATCAGCATGGTTTATTGCCTAAGTGTGTTTTTTTCTTCCTATATTATATAGTAAAATGTTGATAAAGTTGATGTTGTGACCACTTTAAAGGGAATGATAATTGTATAGAGTACTCAAGGACTTGCACCGCACTTACTAAACAAAGTACTCATATACACTCAAAATATTGAGAAATACTTAACATACATCTTGAAGGACTTATGGATACATATAGAGAGGACATACAAGTGGTTGTGATATAATGACCCTACTAAAAGATAAAAAGTATTCACATTACAATCTAAAATAATAATATTTTTATTTAATTTTTAAACATAAAATTCTAACATACATTATTATACTGTTGAAAAGGTTGTCAACTATGTGTATTTTTTTTTAAGGAATATTTTTCGTACGAGGTCAAAGTATATCCTGTAAAGTCTCCTAAATAATTCCAAAGATCCACAGACTCGACTTCAAAGGGAACTTGTCTTTTGGTCACGAACAAAAAAGGGGGCAGATGCCTGCAAAAGACACTATGATGCCAAAGTCAATAAGAGGTATTAGGGAATCAATGTTAGAGAAAAACGTAATTATGTATTTCGTAAGATGCGCCTTTTATACTAGGGTCATGGGCCATACCTGGTTGGACTTTGGTTTAATTAACCTAACTACTTGTTAATCAGAATGAGTTAATTAACCTCAAATTTATCTTCTTTGAGTGGTGATTATACTGGCGTATTTTCATAGTTCGAGCACATGTCGTCCTACAAGCCTGACACGTACTTGCCTGGGTCAAGTACGTTAAAGGGTACTTTGACCATGTAGTCCCACCAAGCCCCCAAGTCATGTACTCTGGGGTTATCCTACCCATGTATAGTAAGCAACCCCTAGTCTTCACATGTTTATATGTTAAAGATTGTGAGGTAGCAGTCATGTGCGTCTATATGCTGACTTCTCGATTTATGGTACCTCAACTTATGGTGTTTGGCTTATGGTGCCCAGCTTATGGTGTTTTTTGCAAAGAAAATTTACATTTCTTTGGTTGTATGGTCCTACTAAGCCTCCCAACCTCGAGGAGCATAAGCGACGAAGAGGTTTAATGCAACCTCTGAGTTCTAGTGGTCATGTTTGTTGACTTTTTGGCTTAACAACATATACATTTTTTACTAAGGAGTAATTCCCGATATAGTGTCTCTTAAGAGGGAAAGTAGTGTGGATAGTGTATGCCATGAACACAACAAAAGCAATGTTTGATCCTTATCATCAATCTACATATCAATGTTCTCCAAATTGAGAGGATTAATTTTCTTTCAAGTTTATTCTAGAATCATGTAGTTGTCTTCTCCTACAAAACTTGCCTCAACACCTTATCGTCAAGGCTCAAAACAATCACACTGTGAGCCTTCTACAACAACCACTACAAGAATTCAAGGAGTTAGAGTCGAAATATTAGTGTCGGCTTTATCTTGCACACTACTAAAGTCAAAAGTAACGACGACTAAGAGACACAAAATAAAATGCTAAGCTTAGTTTGGGTTGTGCGACTCTAGATAATCACCCTTAGCATCCCTTAAGGGATGCTAGTTACGCAATACTAAAAGAAAAACGTATTACAAAAAAAATAAAAATTTCAGAGCAATGGTCAAGGGACACAATTATATTTTAGACTAGCGTCGCTCGAGGGACGCTTTGATCTTATTTTCTAAAAGTAATGGAGAAATATAGATTAAGTCGCAATCGATAATGTCAGTTAGCCGACGCAAGTTAGTAAAAATAAAAAAATAAAAAATAATTTTGCGAAAGATGGCTTGGAATAAGGTAAAAAAATATTATTATTAGAGGATAAAGTGGGTTGACCGACGCTTTTATATTATTTTTAATGGAAAAAACTAGATTAAGATATTAGGGAGGGCTGAGGGACGCAATTAGTAGTGTCAGCTAGACGACACAAGTTAATAAAAATAAAAAAAAAAGAAAAAATAATTTTGCAGAAATGACTTGGCCTAAGTTAAAAAAAAAAAATTAGTTTTTAGAAGAGAGAGTGGGTTGGCCGACACTTAAAGAAGTAGGTGGAAAGTTGACATAAATTTTAACTTTACCAAATTTTAACTCTATTTTTTTCGATCTCGCGCGCAGAGTCTTTTTCTCTCTATTTTCATTTTGCTTCATCTCCTTTCTCATTTTCAATCCCTCCATCCACAAATTTTTAGTCTCTTCTTCAATTGGCGCTCAAAGAAGAACCACTTCGACCCTCGTGAGTGGTGGTTACTGAAGAGCGGCGGGATCGACCTTGAAAATGTGGTAGATTTGTCGACTATTGGGCCCGGAAGATGCGATGGGTTCATATTCGTGTTCTCTTCGGTGTTTCGTTAGTGTTGAAGGAGGTGGGTAGTGGGCCCTAAAGGGAGATGGTGACTTCGATATTCAACTCTTATATATATATATATATATATATATATATAATTTATTGGTTATTCTATTAATATTTGTTTTTCCACATTTGGAAATATGAAACATGTTTGAATGTTTGAAGTACGTTTGCTACATGAGATGCCTAAAAAGTTAACGATGTACTCATATAATTCCTAGTAGTTTAATGAATCTATTTTATTTTACTGGTATTTGGCCAAGCTATAAGTTGTTGGTAATTTGATTTTTGAATGGGGTATTCTGCGAATGTATGTGCATAATGGCTATGAATATGTGCAGGAATGCTTATTGCTTAAACAAATATCAGAACCATTCACAAACCAGTCTCTTTGTCAGCATCATAAACCACTTAGGTGAGTCACCCACTTTCCTTCTCTTCGCTCCTTTCTTTCACTACCTTTTTCGAATCCACATTCTTTCAAATATCTTTGCTAATTATATGAATCTCAGAATCTCCTTTGGATTTTTGAATCTGAATCCTGAATATCCTCCTCTAATCAATTTTGATAGCAATTTTGTTATATAGTAGTTGGCCTTTAGTTCAAGAAAACAATTTTCGCAACTATAGAGTTCTTTATTTATTTATTTATTTATTATCATTTTGTTGAGGGATGAAATGACAAATTTGTGGTGGGGAGTGAATTGGCTAGACCTTAGGGTCATTGTTCGATTTATGCAATATATTATTACATTTGTGCTTTAATCTTGATTAACGATATTATGTTTGAATATGAAACTGGCTGAACTGGATTTAAGTCAAATGTGTTTAACCACCTTTTGAATTTGGGGAAAGTAAGGTTTCGAAAAATTTTGATTTTCACTTCAAGATATTTTTGGTGCTATAAAAGATACTCTTTTTGTTGAAGATGTTGTTAGCTTGCATCCTATAATCTTTATTTTTGAAAGAAGGGTTATGTTTTTGTAATTACTGCTCTTCTGAGTCTCTATTATGAGAGACCTTGAAGTGGGCAAGAGCTAAATTTTTGACTATCAAGACTCTTTCGAACTTGCAGCTACAGTAGATTACTTGTTTCTTTATGAGCAAATGGTTTTTAATGAGATATGAAGTAAATGTTGCTTAAGATTTAAGGGAAAGAATGTACTTATCATTAATACTTTGTTTTGATCACTAATACTTTGTAGAGCTGAGTGACCATGACTTCAACTTCCTCAACTTCATTTTCCAGTTTTATAGTTAGTAGGATTTTTTGTATGATGAACATTGTAAACAAATTATGACTTGAACTTTGTACACTTTGGTGCATTATCCACCTACTTAGGTTTTATAAACTTATGTGTATCCTAATTTGATATCTATGACTCAATGAAGGATGAATGTATTTCAATTAACTATTAATTCCAATTGGAATGACTTCTGGATGGATAACTAAGATTATATTGATTCTGTAATTGTGATCATGTTTGCAGGTAAAATTTGGGTTGAGAACAAAACAAATTGGACAAGTCGTGAGTAGATATAGTAGCTTCGTCCAACCCTCGCTATTTGTGTCAACCAACCCACGCACCATTTAATAATTTAAATTTTTAAGCGTCCTCTAGCCCACGCATTCAAAATAATTATTATATACAATTAGCGTCAACTAGCCCACACATAATTTAATATAAAACGTCACCTAACCCACACACTAAACGACCATTTTAAATTATTATTTGCTATTATCGTCGTATGGCCCACACTAATAGCATCCCTTGGCCAACGCTAAGCTCATTTAATCACACAAGTTTGTGTCATCGGGATGACGTTATTACATTGCAATTTGTATCTGTTGGTCGACATATCTAAATTAGCCTCCATGATTTTTTCGTGGTTAGCTTTTCGACACTAAACCAACAATAATTATAAATTTGTGTCAGCTTTGGATCGTTAGTGTCGGATTTTGGCCAATGCTATTTGCCTGAATTCTTGCAGCGAACGTTTTCTACTCTTTCTTATTAGTTGTGGATGTGTGAAGCCTAGATTTATCTTCTACAACTTCAAGGAGACCTTGCTGAACCAGAAGAGCACATATCTTTAACCGCGCCAATGCAAAATTGTTAATACTAATGAATTTCTTAGTTGCATACTTTGCGGAAGTCATAAATTGAATTCCACATTCATCGCACCAATTTGTTAGAAAATAGATTACAGATTCACCGTAAAACCTCTACCACACAAAGAGAATTTATAATAGAGAAATCAACAAATTGGAATATAAACAAAGGAACAAGAGTTACACACATAAGAAACATGATTCAATTGAAGTAATAACATAGTTCAACCTATGTCCACGGAAGAATTCACTATATCACAAATATTAAAATTTAACACAATTTCTCTCTCTACAAATCTCTCACTCAAAATATAACTCAAATGTTACAAACTGTCGGTTAGCTTTTGTTGAAACTATAATGTCCTATGTATGAAAGAAATATCATTATAACTGATACATTTGAAATATGCGAAGACTAACAAAAAAAGACACATGAATACTATTTCTCGTTACATAACATACTAACCATAAAGTGATTCCACCAAACTGTCAAGAGCTCAATAGACACTACGAGACTAAACGGTTCACTGAGATCATCACTGCATATCTCCAAAATTTGACCGAGTCAATTCTTCACAATATACTATATTAGTTTATTTGTAATTTTTAATTGATCAGTTAATTAACAATGTGTTGTGAAAGTTTGCGATGAATCGTATGAATTCATTTGATAGATTTTTTATGTCATAGTTATCCGTCTTTTCTTTCTCTTCAAGAGGTGTTTCCTACTAATTGTGGATTTCAAGAGAAAGGGTTTTACATTCATGTTGTAAGAAAAGTTCTCTTTAGCAACGAAACAAAAGTATAATTTTTCTTCTCATTGTCAAAGAATTAATGCTGGAACATTTGTATATATTTTGTTTATTATTCCGGAGAAGTTACGTAAAAGTCTTTTAACTTTTTCTTTAAGCAATGTGTTGTTAAATAAGTTAATAACGACGCAGTCATAAAGTAGTATATATTATTGTAAAGCAGACAACGAGTAGAGCATATAAGTGGACAGGTTTTATATGCTACACAGGTTGTTTCTAGAAATGGTTTTTCTTTGTATAACAATATCCATATCCATTTCATTATTTGCTATCTATTTGTTTTGTATGTAAAATACTTTTCTACTATCATCAAATTTAAAATTACTCATAATATGTTTTTTTTAACTTATATAATAATTATCTTGAGAATCATATGATAGAATACATAAGTGGACAGGTTTTACATGTTACAGGCTGCTTCTAAAGATGTTTTTTTTTTTTTTTTTTTTTTTTTTTTTAAAAAAAAACCATTTTT
>Ga0214545_1004700_pt1 | contig 25360 bp, 11 predicted proteins | sample CNSS4metaG_FD_160064 | JGI IMG/M metagenome (GOLD analysis project Ga0214545, IMG submission 160064) | Root nodule microbial communities from cowpea collected in UCLA plant growth center, Los Angeles, California, USA - CNSS4 | ecosystem: Host-associated > Plants > Roots > Nodule | place: USA... | reverse complement strand
TATTTTTTTATATTATATATATTTTAATTTTTTTATATTATAGATATTAAAAAATATATTATAATTAAATCAAATATTTTATTTCTTTTATAAACATAATAATTAATATTAATTAATAATAAAATATTAATTAATAATAAAATATAAAATTAAACATAATAAAAGATAAAGAATAAAAAGATTTATCAAGATATTTTTTTATTTTTTTATTTATTATGGTTTGAGTTTCTCACAAATTGTTTTCATATTTCATTCTCACCTGTTTTTTCTTGTTTGTGAAGAGAAAAATATATATTACTTTTGCTCTTATTTATCCTCTGTCCTCTTCCTTCCATTCTCATGGAAGTAAAGAAGAAGATAATTCTTTGGTCTCAATTGATAGTAAAATATTAGTTTAATAATTTATTTAATGATCCTCTTTTATATTAATTGTTTATTTCATGAATATAGAAGAAAAAATATTGTACTGTGTTTTTTTTTATAACCGAATCTTAATTGTGGTTCCATTATATGTCTTGAGTTTCTCACAGATTGTTCTCACCTATCTTCTTATGTTTCTGAAGAGAAAAAGATCTATTATTTTTGCTCTCATCTTTCAGAGGTTTTCTTCCATTCTTGAAGAAATAAAGAAGAAGTTAATTCTCTCTTGTCTCACTTGATAGTAAAATATGAGTTTAATCAGCCTCTTGTATATTAATTTTTTATTTTATGAAAATAGAAAAAAAATTGTACTTTGTGTTTTTTATAACTGGAATTTAAGTGTGGTTTGATTATTATTGAATTTTCTTTTGACAATTTTTTAGATATGTGTGATTTTTTTTAGTTATTGTTATACTAAATTATATATTTAATTTTATTTTATTAGTGACAATAATTAAATATATAAATTTTTGATGTATTATTTTGACTCCTCCAACAATTCTCGTAAAGATCCGCCACTGCTCCAGACGATAAGAAACTGCTTAACTGTATGAAACCGGAAACAATTTTGCTCCTAAGCAAAGGAGCTACTTTAAAAGCAATTAAAGTTGAGATGTTCCAAAGTTGATTTGCATGTAACAAACATCTTTGGATGCGCGTGAAAAGAAAATAAATTTTAGACCTTTTCTCCATGTCTGTTGGTGGAAACGCAAATAGATTTTCCCTTTTTTCTTTTAGTTAGTGAGAATAACTTGAAGAAGAAATGCTTTGTAGTTTGTACTTTAAACTTCATATGTTGCTGGGTTAGTTTGAATGAATCTCCACAAACATGTAATTATACAGAATTAGAAGGAAGTTGTTTCTGATAGTTTTATGCATATGGTGGCAATATTGGATTGAATATGTGAACCAAGACGCGCTTCCGACCATGGATCTTAGGGGTGGCAATTAGGGCCTGGACCGTCGAGCCGACTCACAAAAAAAACGCGGAGCGGGTCAAGGTAGTGAGTTCGTAGGCCTGCAGTGGCCCGGCCCGCAAAAGTCTGCGGGCTGCACGGGCCGACCCGCAAGCCCATATAAATTTAAAAAAAACGTGCACTTGTGTAAATTAATTACTTTTTTTATGGACTCTTGCATTAACGTTTCAAATTCTTGTATAATTGAAAAAAACAAGTATTATGTATTTTTTTAATGTGCTAAGATTTAAAGAATATATTATCTATGTCATAGTATAAATATGAATATGACGAAAATGTTTAATTATCAATTTATCATCCAACTCTCTAAAGTCTTTACTTAATTTTGTGAACTTCTTAAAGTTTCTCAATTTTTAAACATTGAAAGTTTTATCATAAAAATTAAAAAAAAATAAAAAATAAAAAAAATCGGACCAGCCCGTGAGTCTGTGGACCAAGTACGGGGCGGGGCGGACCAGTCCACGATGTGCAGGCCTTATGCGGGTCGGGCCTAAACGGGCCAGGCCGCCCGCATTGTCATCCCTAGTGAATCTTCCTCATTTGAACATGATTTTACCAACTCAAGTGCTTTATAAAGAAGTAGTTTTAAGAAATATTATAATTAAGTAAAATGAAAATAACAATAAGAAGAAAACAAAACTAGTAATATATATATATATATATATATATATATAATATTAAAATCATGCAAAGAACAAAAATTAAAATAATAATAATAAAATTTTAACATAGATCTTATATTTTTTGAAATTTCAATATATGTTGGATTATAATAAAAAAAATTCATGGTAATTGCATTAAAATTTTATATTATACTAAATAAAATTTATTTATGCAATTATAGTATGATAATGAGTAGAAAATAAAAAATAATTATATAAAATATATCAAAATAGTATTCAACATGATACAAATAAATAACAAATAAAAATATTAAAAAATTATCAAATGTGTATCTTAGAAATTGTGAGAACCTAGAAAATCACATTAAAAGAGTGACTGTGTTTAAAATAATGAGATCCTATTATTATTATTATTATTATTATTATTATTATTATTATTATTTTAATAATACACCGCTTATATATAAATAGAAATTTCATAAAAGGATTTCATTATTTAGAAAACACTATCTCTCTAAAACTCTGTTCTCTAAATTCTCTCTGACTTCTCTCTAAAATATCTTACCACTCTCTCATCCTTTTTGAAATCAGAGACCGCCAGAGTGATCACTGCGGCGAGATCTCCAAGTTTGTTCGATCAGAACCTTGAATTGAGTAAGTTATAATTATGCTCTTTTCTCGGTCTTTTCTTGAAAAGCCCTGCATGTGATATACTTGTATCACATGTGAGATTTGCGTACCTTGTAAAAATCCATGTTGATCAGTGGCTCTAATGACATCCTCTGATCGTGTTTCTGATAATTCTAGGTTGATTTGGGAGCATCGGAAGAGAAAGGGGAATTTAGGTTTTTGGCAGTAGATTGTGCGAGTTAATCAAGTAAGGGAAGCTAGTAATTGATTGTGCTTAAAGACTTCAGTGAGGTGTAATTGTGTATGGCTAGAACTGTTTGTTTGATTGCTGTTGGAATTTGAATTGATTGGTATTGATATATGTTGATATGTGAATGTATTGTATGAATTGAGATTGAATTGAGAAGGATGAATACTTGAGTCATAACTCTAATTGGCATTAGATTCCTCAATTAAAAACTAATTTGAAAACCTAGTAACTCTGCAAAGGACGTGCCAATTATACTCATGAAAGCAGGTAACAAATTCCTCAAGAAAACCAAATCTGTGTTGTTTTCTGGTGTGAAGCTGAGCCTCAGAATTCAAGGCTAAGCGTTAAAAAATGCGAGAGGATCAACGGTGAGCGCCAACCCAACAGTTCCTAGCATTGAAAAATGCGAGAAGAATGGCGTTGAGCGCCAGCCGAGCAGTGCCTCAACGCTGGGACCTCTGCAGGTCTGGAACAAAAATTAAATCCCAAGGCTTAGCACTGGATCTGAGGCTAAGTGGTGAAATTTGCGAGACGAATGGCGCTTAGCGTTGGAACTAGACGCTAAGCGTTGAATTACCATGTCTCATATGTTTGTTGTTTTGACATGTTTCATGCACTAAATGATTGAATATGACTTTTATGATTGTATTTATGTATATTGGATAAGATTTGATGAATGAGGGTCTATTTTATGTGAATTATGGAAGAGTTTCGTGGAGAAATTCTAAATGTAGATGAGGTAGTGTATGCAAGGACATAATGACTCAGTTTTGGTTGGTATCCTGACGCTCCAATAACCATTAAGGCTCATGTAGAGTATAATGAGTTATGTCGTGAGGAGTAACAAGAGGTCTTAGCCACTAGACTCGATCAAGTCTTTGGCGCGAAGGAGACTTACCTGGTGTGATGATTGGGTGATAACCCCTTGAGGCCAAACTCTGTAGAGATTGGGAATCATACATTGGTGCAAACCACCAAGAGGTCCGATGTTAATTGCATATATCCCGATAATTGAGTTTAGAGTTGCCTGGCGTATGAGGTGTTGGAATGTTCTTGTTTGAAATTGTGATGATTGATTGTTACTTTGCTCTTACTTTAATTTAACCTTCTTTAAATCATTATTAGCTTACCCTACGTGTTCTATGTTGTCTACCCTTGTTTTATTCTTTGCAATGATCACTTAAATGTGTGAGTAGAGGAGGTTACAGGTGGAGAGATTTCGCGTGGTGTTGATAGTAGGACTTAGCAGTAGTATCCAAAGGTCCTGTAGATAGGTATGTTTTGTAGTAAGTAGTTAGAATTTATCTTCCCTTTCTACTAGTGGTCTTGTACATATAGTATTATCATTACTCAGTTTTTGGATGATTGTATAAGATTATACTTAACTTCCATGCTATATGCTGTGGACTATCACTATATAATGCTTTATTTAGTTGTTTAAAAGTTATTAAATGAGATGTTACAGAAACAATTTCAGAGACTATTAAATGAAAACACATAAAGGAAAACAAATGTATAATTAAGGATATGATAAGATGAAAAATACCTTAGAGATATAAGAAAAATTTTCAAATATCAACATAGTCCATAGAGAAAATAGCGAAACAAAAGTGTTCTCCAAATGAAACAAAAATTAATAATAATAATAGAGTAAAAAAGATAAATTTTTTATATTACCTAGTAAATGAAAAGATTATGCTATTGAACACTTAAATTGAGAGTGTTAAACATTTTCATGTGAAAGAAAAATATACAATAAATAAAAATATTTAATTGACATACATCATTTAAAAATAATTGCATCTAAGATTATAATAAGATGAAAAATATACTTGGAGATGAGAATAAATTTCATGACAACCCAAACAATTAAAAGGAATAAAAAATAGAAAGTGTGTAGTAATATATATATATATATATATATATATATAATGTTACTTAATTGATAATGAATATTTTAATAATTTAAACAGGGACGGGGAAATGGCAGGGACGGATATTATGGCGGTATGGGTATGAGGACGAGACAGATATGTACATCCTCATACCCAATCGAAAAAGTCGAGGATTCCTCGTATTCATACCTATACCCAGTCAAAATGTTTATAGATATACATACTATTAAGAAGCTAAATGGTAATAGAAAAAGTTTAGTGAAGAATCGGATTATATCTTATAAATCAAAAAAAAAAAAAAAACACATGACTTGAATTTTTTTTGTCTCCGAATTTTAACACGAAATTATAATTTATCTTTTTTTAATATTTTGATATATTTTGGTCTTAAAAAATTAATTCTTTTAATTCAATTATGTTAATTTTTTTTATGCGACAAATATATTTTTCAACTAACTTTAAAGTGAAAACATATTAAATGTATAAATAATTCAAATATAAATATAAAATACATTTGATACGTAAAAAAAATTTACATAATTGGGTTAAAAAATTATTTTTTTTAGTTTTAAAATTTCAAAATTAAAATATCAAAATATTAGACAAAAACTAATTTTAATTTCATGTAGAAAATTTAAAGATTGCAAACATATTAAACCTAAAAAAGCAAATCAAAATTTTATTGAGTAATAAATAAGATGTCAAATGCTATCTAAAACCAATCGTGATTTTAGCAATTTAAGACTTCTTATCAAACTCCTACCCATGTTTTGTTTATTTGCTCGAATACAATAAATATATTAAATAGAAGTAGGTTAGTTCAATCATCCATCATTATTATTATTAAAGGGAAGTGCGGGTGTCCTTACCTAAGGTATAATTAATAAAGATAAAATTTATACTTAAGTATGATATTTTATGAATTTTAATATAATTATTAATACAATTTTATTTTATTTAGAGATAATAATATTTATAAATATTATACAATTGTAATTAACAATTTATTTTATAAAATAATTAATTAATAAAATGATTTTAATGTAATTGTAATGTAATTAAACAAAATAATATTAAAAATATAAATAGTATAACACTGTTTTAATTTAAAAAAGTATACTAAAATAGCATTCAAATTAAATTTAAAACTCTATACAATAACGTTTATAATAAAAATCATATTAAATAATATAAAAATTATTAAATAATATTATATTTAATTGATATTACAAAATTAAAAAAGGACACATATCATTTAATTGACAGAGAATTAATAGAAAAATTTAAAAATTTAAAATATTTAATATGATAAAAGATTTTAAGAATATCTAAATTACAAATACTAAAATTAACAAAAAAAATTAAAACAACTTAATTAAATTATTTTTTTATATTTTATATTAAAATATGTAAACAATAATTATGTAATGTACAAACATGACACAAAATCAAACCCAACTAAAAATATTAAAAAAATATATATTCAGAAAAAATATTTTTTAATAAAATATCAATTTTAAATATTAGGACTTAAAAAATAATTTTAAATTTAATTAAAGTTGTAATTTATAAATTTATAAATAGAACCAAATGTGAAAGATCAAATGACTTGTTGTCTTTTTATCTTTGTTTTACAACAATTTCTTAATGATTTTGAAAAACAAACGAAACTATATTTAAATTAATTTTTTAAAAACTAAAAAGAAAATGCCATCTCCAACTCACCTTATCTAATTAATAAATGGATAATAATATTTTAACCCATTCTTTTTATTCATTTTTAATTTATCATTCTCATCATCCTTAGGTCATCACATCACATCATTATAAAAAATTTAAATAAAGATAAAAGTGATAGGTTAAAAGTAGATAAAAAAAATATATTAAAATATTATATTACTTAATAAATAGGCTTTTATGCGGCTTTAACAATACTAAATTATATATAAATGTAATAAATTATAACTAATAAATGGGCTTTTAAGTGGCTCACAGATGTCCTCGTCTGTGAGCTTTCTTTCTCACTGTCTTATCCTATCTCTTTATGTTTACATTAATGGGTTGTTGCTCCTTCAATAACATAATAAATAATCGGTCACAATCCACACTTTCTAAACTAATTCTCTCTGACACAAAAGTAATTTTCTGACCAAATTCTATTTGAAATACAATATACCATCAACACAAAAGTGGTTCCATCTAATAAAATACTTTATCCCCACACTTTTTTTACAAAATTACCTATATTTTTTATATTTCTATAACATGTGATTTAACAATATATTATTAAAAATATTTAATATAATTTAAAAAATAAACAATTAAAAAAATTTACTATTACTAATATTTAAATTGATTAAAATTATTCTAATTTAAATCAAATGGATGATAATTGACTCTTTTGTCTCTTTTCTACCTATAAATACCATCTAGGTGCATAGAGAAAACATAAATAAACAATAGAATTCTTACAAAAGTGTTTTGTTTCCTTATTTTTTTTGCTATACTATCTCTTAAATAATGGTGTTTATAAGGTTCAGAAATCCTATATTGCACTTCATTGTTGTATCTTGGAAGAATAACGCATAATATTGTGTCTTGTCCTATACAGTAAGAACGTTTTCTTTCTAAGGATAGCATTATGTGTGTCTCAACCCAAACTATTTCTAATGTTTACTTCATTTAGAATTTTGTTCTATATTCTTATTATTATTATTATTATTATTTGTTTTCGACTTTATAAATCTTTTGTTATTCATATCTATGTCTTATTCTTATTATTGTATAACAATAATTTTTCATTTTGATTAATATTTTCTTAACATTCTTAGAGAAAAAAGTTTTATTATTTTAGTTTATTCATTGTTATGCAAAAGTCAGAAACAAAATTATATAATAGATTTGTTAGGGATATGTTTAAGTCACTTTCATGTAAGTATAAGAAGTTTACATGTGATTTTTTTTTATATTAACAATATCAAATGAAATTTTGACTCACTCAAATTCGCTTATTCTCTTTTATATTTAAAGTTGTTTTTTTCTATTATATTAATTTGTGCTTTAACATCTTCTACTTCTAAAACATGTTTTTGATAAAGATATTTTATATCATGAAATGAACACATTTTAAGTGTTTCATGTGATAACATTTATAAAATAATTTGTCATAATAAAATTATTAGAGTTATTAAAAACACTTGAACTAATCTATACATATATGAGAAAAAAAGGTTTATCTTCATATGTGAAAAAAAAAGTTTATATCATATTTATGAATTTGAAATGATTGCTTATGACATGAAATTCATAGAAATTATTTTATTTGATATGATGTTTATGACTTATGTTTTAAAAAATATTTTTTTTTCATGGTATGATAATGGTCAATGTTTAAAACATAAATCATTTTTTTATGTGTCTTTATATTGAGGAGAAACATTATTTTTCCCATAAGCTTTGTTTAATTTTATCAATCAGATTCCAAAACTATTATTTTTATCATGGGTGTTGCCATTGTTTTCCTGAATGCTTTGAGTTAAATTATATTTTTTAATTCAAATTATTGGTTTATAGACTCTGAAGCTAATGTTCATGTGTCTACTAATAAAAAATGTTTTGTTTATACCAAAAATACAAGAGAAAATATTTTATTTATTCCAAGTGGTTATTAAGGTACAAATTAATTAAGAAGGGAAGTGATAAATATATGTATTTAGAATAAGTGTTTTTTTGAAACTCATGGTATTATTTACTAAGAAACATTTTTCATTGATTTAAGGCAAAATTGTGAAAATAAAGGATTCAAAATGTATAATTATAAATTTTTTTAGAAATTAGCTTGTGATTGTTGTATGGTGTAGATGTGGTTTTAATATTTGGGGACTATTGTTCATTTTATGTCTTGGCAACAAATGATAACTTTTTAGATTTGGTGATTTAACTAATGTGTATAGGCGATTATGAGTGTGATTTACAATTATTTGGCATAGAAAGAAATTATATAGCAAAAGCTGACAATGACATAACTTAAAATAGGTTGACATTTGAGTTATATTGTTTTGGTAATGACACTGGAGTAATACTATTTTTATGTACAATAAAGTTAGCCATATATATGGTGAAACTTTATATTTTATTTGCCATATTCTAAATAGAATTCTTTGTAAAATTTGTGATAAAATTCCTTGTGTTATGAAAAAAAAAAGGAGAACCACATTTAAAATATTTCAAATTGTGGAGGTGTCTTGCAAAGGTTAATATACCTCTTAATGAGAATAGAAAAAAAATATTTAGTTATTTATATTGATAAATTTCTAGAGATGTTTCCTTCATATGATAAATTGACTAAATCTTTTTGTGATACCTCTAGTACTATTTTACCATATATAGTGATAATATTATTTGTGTTTCTTCTAGTTATAACATTCGATATGTACAATTCTTGAGATTATTGAAGGATGTATTAATGTAAGTTGAATTTTATTTTTGTGACACAAAGTGGAGGTGCAATATGTCTCATTCCTAGAGTGAGGTGTGCTATAAATTGTGGCAATAATTAGGTAGCTCAAGACAATTAAGTCTCCGCATTTTCTTAGGTGAGATGTAAGGCTCAAACCCATAAGGTTCCTTATGCTGAACTACAATATTTTGTTTTCAAAGATGATATATTTTATTTTCTTAAATTATGTGGGGGATTGTTGGGAATATTTATAATTTTAAAAACAAAAAATTAAAACAAAAATCCTATTGTTACTAATGTTTTTATGGATTATTGATTTTATGAGTAAATGTTATTTATGGGTTAACAGTTTTTTAAATTGATTAGAAATTATTCTTGTTTAAATTAGATGGATGACAATTGATTCCCCTATCTCCCTTTTCTATCTATAAATATTACCTAGGTGCATGGGACAAGACACGAACAAACAATAAAGTTCTTACAAAAGTGTTTTGTCTCCTTCTTTTCTTCTCTATACTATCTCTTAAAACAATGGTGTTCATAAGGTTCGAAGATCCTTCATCAATTTGACATGTTGTATCTTGGGAGAGAAATGCTTAATATTGGATCTTGTCTTGGGCAATGAGAGCGTTTTCTCGTTTTCTCTCTAAGGACATTGTTATGTGTGTCGCAACAACCTAAGTTATTTCTACTCTTTATCTCATTTAGAATTTTTGTTCTATATTCTTATTATTATTTGTTGTTTGACTTTACAAAACTTTTGTTATCCATATCTGTTTTATTATTATTATTGTATAACAATTACTATTCATTTTGATTAATATTTTCCTAACATTCTTAAAGAGAAAAGTTTTGTTATTTTAGTTTATTCATTGTTATGCAAAAGTAAGAGATAAAATTATATAATATATTTGTTATGGATATGTTTAGGGCTTGTGGTTTAGGATAGAGGAACTACTTCAAGAATCCATTTTCAATCATAAAAGAGGCTTAGGTCTTAGGGTTTAGGAGATAGGAACTTTTGTAAGAATCTCTTCTGAATCATGGATCGTTTGAAGCTCTTAATGCAATGTAGAAAATAAAGAAATATATGAAGAAGGGAATTATGTATGATTGACTGTTTATAAAATGTTACAAGAAGTAAGAAGTGACACACAAAGATAATCCTTGAAACCACAAGTAAATAGGCCTAAAACATATGTCTATACTAACAATTTTAATTAAGATTGTTTTATAAAAACTTTCATGAACAATTCAACCGATCATCACGTGTAATAACGTATAAATGGATAGCTAACATTAGTGATGATCAATTATGATGTGATCAATGAATATGTACATATTTTTTTTATTCTTATACTCATATTCATTTTCGCCTTGATTTTGTCTCTACTTTAAATTGCTAAAATACTTATAGTTTATTAGACAAGTTATAAAAATTTATATTAACTTTGATTTCTTCCTCAGTGTCATAACTTATTTTAAAACACATATTGGATTAGTGTTATAATTATTTCATATTTATTTAATTATTATTTAATATTTTAATTTGAGATTTATGCAATTTTTTTATATTTGACAATAGAGAAAATAAAATGTACATTTTTTTAATATTTAATCCTTGATAATATCATATTCTTGTTGTTGTGATCTTTGTTATTTTCTATAGAAAAGTTATTTAATTCAAATTTAAAACAACAAAGGAGCATGTACATGTATATCCATTATCTGATAGAGGATGCAAATGTAAAAAATTATTTATCCGTTAGATATAAGGATATGGATAAAGATAAATTTTTATTTAAAAAATTTACCTCATTGAAATCCTAATTATTACTCAGAATAATTTATCATGACATTCAAATATCAAAATTTTGTTTGTGCAAATACTTAATTTGGTAAAAGCATAATTAAATTCCAACCAGCGCTGAGCTTCATTATTTCTAAGGAGTTTGCACCTCCAATATTTTTTTTTTATTCAAAGAAAAGCTAATATATAAACAAAATAATTTTCTTTTAAATTTTATGTATTTGGTCCTCTCAAACTCATACTTTTATAAAAGAAAATAAATTTTGACACTTTTATAATATTTGCTAAAGATACGTCACTAATTCCAAATCTATAAGTAAAAATAACAAATAAAAAATAATTTATTGTTATTTATAATAATCATTTAAATTTAAATAGTCTCTAATATGTTTTCTATTAATATTTGTTTTTAAATTTATTGAAATAACGAATGTTTTATAAGAATATTACTTTCAAATATTCAAAAATTTCTTCAAGTTAACTTTCAACTCACAACTCTTATAAATATCCATATATAAAATATTTCTTACTTTCACTCTTGATCACTCTAAATTGTAAAACATTGATTAAAAAAATGGTTATGAAAATTCCTGGCGTATTATCCCTCTTATAATATTTCTTAAATGTTTAGAAATGGAAAAGCTTAATTTGAAAAACATTATTTGTCAAACCCTTAATAAAATATCTTCCACATTTTTAAAATGTCATTTTTTTTCAAACAAATTCCTAAAAGCCGTCGTTGAACCTTCCACCTTTGATTTTCCTTACTACTATGAAATATAGTTCAAATGTGTCTTGTTGGATATTTTACTATAACTAAGAATAGAGTTAAAATATAATATTTAAGTAGGTGTAGTCTTAATTAATCATATAAGTTAGTTTTGTGACGTTAAATTAGTTATAAATTCACTTATTATTATGTTATCGGATTTATTCCTTACAAGAAAACTATCAAATAATAATCAATTTTATAATCAAAAAATATGTTTAGAGATCAATTTAAAAACCAATAGAAACTAATTTAGAGACTAATTCTTTTGGTAACAAAAATCTAAGTAACTAATATTAGTGACTAATTTAAAGACTAATTCATAGTAAAAACTACTTTTAGAATTTAAAGACCAATTATAATATTTTGAAATTATTTTAGCTACCAATAATTTTTAAGTTTATAATTTAGTATATAAATTTATCATTATAGTGACTAATTATCTTTTGTTAGTAAAATTGGTCATTAATCAAAAATTTCCTTTTAGTGATCTAGTCAAATTTCTTAAAGTTATTACACTACTATAAAACTTTTGTTAGACCACTTAAGAATATTTAATTCCATGTTCAACATGTTTACTCTTTAATAAAGGAATATTTTGAAAATCTTATATTAATTAAAAATAAAACAAAATAAATTTATGAATAAAATGTGTACAGCGAAAATCCTCCATGAATTAAGAAGATCAAGTTATAATATATAATTAATATTCAATTTTGGTCTTATAAAGCACAAATTTAATGAAATTGAGTTAACCTTAACCCTAAACTTCATTTTGTTTAAACTTGTCTGATAGGAGTATGGTAAAAACAGAGAGAGCTTTACTAACATTTTTGCTTTACATATTTATAGTGATGGTTTATTTTATCTTTTTTCTCATAGCTCCTAATTTTTTATAAAGATTAAATGTGATTTTTTTTTTCATTAGATCAATATTAATATCATTAAAAATTAGAAAATTATTTTAACAAAGTTTTGTTGATAAACTTTGGATAATATATGTGTGTTAGTATTTTAATGGATGAAAAAAATATTTGATGTGATTTAAAAAAATTAATATATTTTGAAAAATAAACTTTATCAAATTTTACTAAAAAAAAAAATTATCAACATATCATAACTTTAAAATTATGAGTAGACATCCTTAATACAAATGTTTAGTTTTTTTACGTCTTTATTATGCAATCTCAGAAACAAAAATGAGATAATAACGTTAAGGTTGACTTAATAAAAAAAATACATTAATCTCTTAAAAGATTATTATTTTTTTAAATATATGAATCATTCAAAGTAGATAAAAAACATTAAATTAAATTCAAAAAACTTTAAAACAAAACAAAGAAACTTAAATAATGAATAGACCTTTCTTCAATACTCAGCCAAAACAATTTGTAAAGTATTAGCCAAAATTAATTGTGCCATGTCCCATATTTCCCCCAACACATTCATGATCTGGACCCAGTCGCCCTATCCTATCCACCCCTATTATTGCCAAAAGTAACTAGGCTGGGGCGCAAGATAAGAGAAAAAAAAATATCCACAAAATTAAAATAATAATAAAAGAGAAAAGAAATATGTGTGGATGACAACGGATGAAGTTAACAACGTTAAAAAATATAGAAAGAAAAAAAAAACGATTTAGTAATAGATTTTTATATAAAAAAATTAAAATGTTTATAATATAATTAATTACATTACACAAAAATAGACTATTGAATTACTGTTAGGTGGATTTTTCGCAATATTTTCTGTTTGTGAGAAAATATCCAATCAAATCCATCTTCTTTTTTAGATATTTTCATTTATTCATTAATCTTACCACTGTTTCCACTCACAAGCCATCCCTATCTGTCTTTCTTACCCACCAAACTGAGTCTGAAAAATAGGTTGATAAAAATACTAGGTTCTTAAGGATCCTCGTAAAAGCCTTCTTATCCATTCAAACGAAGCCAATTATTGTATTTTTCTTCATGATTATGAGAATATTTAACTTAATAATAAATATAACACACATTTACAACGCGGAACATTTAATCTTTTGCCTGACCTGGATAACGTTAAATTAAGGGTTAAATACGTTTTTATTTTCTTAAATTTAAGTAAATTTTGGAATTAGTCTCTTTTCGAAACTTTATATCAATTTAGTCCTTCATTTCTAGAAATACGTGGATTTAGTCTTTCTTATCAAATTTTATGAAGTTTATTTGACATTTTAAACGTATTTTGTGATAATATTTGGGTTAACATTGAAACAAAAATGTTTCAAACGGTGTAAATAATTCAAATACTATCATAAAATGCACTTGAAACGTCAAATAAACTTAACAAAATTTGGCTAAAAGAACTAAATTCACGCATTTTTAAAGATGAAGGACTAAATTGATTAAAAGTTTTGATGAGAGACTAATTCCAAATTTCGCTGAAATTTGAGGGACAAAAACATATTTAACCCTTAAATTAAATATGCAATATGTCAAATTTATCACGTCTTTCTTTTTCTTTTCTTGTTTTACCATTATTAGGGTTATGGGTTGGGTATAAGAGAAACAATTCTATGCATACATGGCCTACACGTCGCATGTGCTCTAGTGGCGCCATTTTTTTCTCTGCAGCAGTTACTATTTAAAATCCCCTAAATAGCTCACTGTATATTGTATTTACAGATGGCACACTTTTTTATTTTAGGTCAGAATTCGATTGGTAGAGAACTGAATTCTGACATTTTTACATATTTTGGTCAGAATATTAGTTGGAATTTGATTTCTGGAGAACTAAATTTTAAACTGATTTTATATATAGAACTTAATTTTTTAAAATAAAAGAAAAAAGATAAAAAATTATATATAGAAATTATAATAGGTTAATTTAGAAATTGTTAATTTATTAATTGATGTAATTTTTTGAGATAATAATATTGAAAATGTATACTTTTATTGTTAAATAAATTAATTTTATTATTACTATTTTATTGTTGAAAGTTTATAAATTAACAACTCATGATTTGTAGTTTTATTTAAAAGTAGAAAAATTAAATGAAAAGTAAACATTATTAAAAAATATATTTTAAAATAAATGAATAAATAATTGAGTGAAAATTTGTTGTTTTAATTTTGAATGAGACTAGATCGTTTAATTTTAAATAAAATTATAATTAAATTAGACAAAAATATTTTTATTGAATATAAAAATTAAATTGAATATTAAAAAAGTTGACTTTGACTTGTTAAATTGATAAATGGATATTTTTTAAAAATAAAAAAATTTTAAAAAAACACACGTGATAGTCATTCATTATTACTATTAATTATTTAAACAATGTTAAGAAAATATCAAATTAAACAAAATTATAAAAAATATGATTTAATTAAAAAATGATATTAAAATTAAAATAATAAAATTGAACCAAAATAAAAATCAAATATACATTTTAACCAACTTTTAAATATATTTTAACCATTAAAAAGAATTGCGATACTGCAGAAAAAGAAAATCCCGGTGGTCCTGTATCAAACACGTACGTAACCTAAAATTTATGAGTTGAAAGCGACGCTACAGAATCAGTTAAAAGCTTTGAAGTAGTTCGTCTCTGTTCAATTTTTCAGCTGTTAATTAGCTCATATTGTACAACCTCACATCACACCACGCTGGTTTTGTCAAAGTCACGTGAAGGCTTTGTATAAATAAAACCAAAAGTTGAAGTCTATATACTCACTCACTACCTTTGTTCTTCCTTACAGTAGCTATAGTCTCTTCGACCAAACCAAGGAAATGGAGGGAGAACAAGAGAAAAGGTTGCTCATCAAAGACCAAACATCAGAAGAGGAATCGTCGTTGGTTACGAGGGTGTGGAATGAGAGCAAGTTGATGTGGATAGTGGCAGGACCAGCCATATTCACTAGGTTCTCCTCCTTCGGTCTCAATGTTATAAGCCAAGCTTTTGTTGGTCATATTGGTCCAAGAGAACTCGCTGCTTTTGCTCTTGTCTTCACTGTTCTCATACGCTTTGCCAATGGTATTCTGGTACGTTTTTTTCGCTCAATCTTTTTTAACTGTAGGTGGATGTAGTTCTTCAAAGTTTAAGGTACAGAATGTGAAAAACAGATAGAACCAAATAAAGTGTTGTATGTGCCACTAATTATCTGTTTTTCTGCATGAATATATACTTATAACATAATCACTCCGCGGGTTATGAATATGAGAGAAAAAAAAACAGTGTTGAAATATTAACTGATTGTATATGCTATTTATCTAAGAAAAGATGGATCAGACGTAAGTTAAATAAAATTAAAACAACAAAATTTGATGACAGTAAGTTGAGTTAATTTGTGTCTGTTAACTTGGCAATTGCAGTTGGGAATGGCGAGTGCATTGGAAACACTTTGTGGACAAGCATTTGGGGCAAAAGAATATAGCATGATGGGAGTATATCTTCAGAGATCATGGATAGTTTTATGCTCAACTGCAATCTGTCTTCTTCCGTTGTTCTTCTTCACAGGCCCAATTTTGAGGCTCCTAGGCCAAGATGGGAACATAGCACAAGTGGCAGAAATCATTTCTATTTGGTCAATTCCTATCTTATTTGCTTTTATTGCTTCCTTCACCACCCAAATGTTTCTGCAAGCTCAAAGCAAGAATGTGATCATTGCATTCTTGGCAGCTATTTCAATAGCTATTCATGTGTTTTTGTCTTGGCTATTGACAATACAATTTAAGTTTGGGATTACTGGCGCAATGATTTCAACAATTTTGGCATATTGGGTTACTAATATTGGGCAACTAATATTTATTACCTGTGGCTGGTGCCCTGATACATGGAGTGGCTTCTCTTTTTTAGCATTTAAAGATCTCTGGCCTGTTGTCAAGCTTTCCCTTTCATCTGGGGTCATGTTATGGTAAGCTTTCTTCTTTATGAATGATATATATCATTGCTAAATAAATTTAGTTTCGTTGTTTGTTCAAATTGAGTAATCGTCAACAATTTATATGCCTTCCTCACTTTGAAGCTATGCTATGTTTTACAGTCTTGAGCTGTGGTACAACACAATATTGGTTCTTCTCACGGGCAACTTGAAAAATGCAGAGGTCCAAATTGATGCTCTATCTATATGGTAACCCTTTTTCATTTTCTCAGACTTTTTTATCAAACAGGGAATGAGATATTGCGAATCTAAATATGAACCAAAGTTTCACAAAAAGAAAAAAAAAAATAGTATCACGGCAAAAATAAAACCCAAAAAATAATTATTTTGTATTTTTAAATTTTGAAAATGAAATCATGTTCAAATTGGATTCATGTTTAATAGGTGTTTCATATTTGATTGTATTGGCATAATGCATAAAAAGCTTTTCTCTTTGATTTCTTTAGATCAATTTTCATTTTTTACAGCCTCAATATTAATGGATGGGAAATGATGATATCACTTGGTTTCATGGCCGCTGTAAGGTAATGATATTCTTTCCTCTTTCTTGTGTTCAGATCAAACATTCTCTGTTCTTCTGTTTTTGTTAACTATGAAATATTAACTTCATCTTTCGTCATTTGTAGTGTTCGAGTGGCAAACGAGCTTGGAAAAGGAAGCTCCAAAGCTGCAAAATTCGCCATACTTGTGACAGTGCTTACATCCTTAGCCATTGGATTCGTTCTCTTCTTATTCTTCTTATTTTTAAGGGAAAAACTTGCCTACATATTTACCACAAGTGAAGAGGTGGCCGATGCTGTTGGGGACTTGTCACCTTTGTTGGCAATCTCCATTCTTCTCAACAGTGTCCAACCGGTACTCTCAGGTACTTTTCATCATCATTTGCTAAACAATTTTGTCTTACAAATTAGTTTATGAAATTAAGTTAAGCTTAAATTTCATTTCTTAACAAACTTAAAATGATTTGAACAGGTGTTGCAATTGGAGCAGGGTGGCAAAGCATTGTAGCATATGTGAATATAGGGTGTTATTATGTGATAGGTATTCCTGTTGGACTGGTGCTTGGGAAAGTTCTCCATTTGGAAGTCAAGGTTGGTATTCTTCTCATTCTCATGTTGCATTTGATCCATGTTTCATCTCTTTAACAAAACTCATTTCATTTTTTTTTAGGGTATTTGGATTGGGATGTTGTTTGGAACATTTATTCAAACTGTTGTCCTAACTATAATCACCTACAAAACTAATTGGGACGACCAGGTATTTCATTCATTGCCTCTTCATCATTCTTAATTCTAGATTTTCTCCTAAAAGCTTATAATTATACACATGATGGATGAATAATTATGTCACTGCACAGGTAATTAAAGCTCGTAATCGAGTTAGCAAGTGGTCGAAGGTGAATACTGATCATGAAAGAATTACATCAAACAATTAGTAGTGTGATATGTTAACCATCAATGTTAATTATATAAAACTAATCGATAACTATTTAATAACATTAAATCGTTCCTTTTACATGTAATTAAGGAAATTATATGGTAAACTGGTTAGGGTTATATAACTAATATTGATGGTTAAATTCAAAAATAGTGAATCTATGCATGGATTCAGTTTTGTAATATTGATTTTGTTGTCTGTGTGAGAAAGGCAGATGATGTATATTCGTAAGAATTCAAATTTGCTTCGATAGGATCTTGAATTTCATTGAATATGTTATCTATGACTACTCCTTTTACTTCTTTTCTCAGTATAATTTGTATTCTTCCACTAACATTATCATATAAGCCAATCCTTCTCAAATTGTAAAGCCACTTTTTTGTTCTTTTTACATTGTTCAAACATTCTTTAAACAAGTTCAAAATAAACAACACTGATGTATACAAAGAAGATTTAATATTATTATTATTATTATTATTATTATTATTATTATTATTATTATTTTTAGATTTTTGATAAATTTAGATTTAAATTTTTGTAATTTATTAAGTACTAAAAAATTTGGCATTTCTTTAATTGAGTCCCGTTGTTTAAATGTTCTGTTAAATAGTCATGTGAATGTTATCTTGTATCTTATGAATGTTATCTTGTATGATATGTTATTGTCACGTCATGTCATGTGAAAGTTATCTTGTATGTGATGTTATTATCACATGTTATTTTCCAATTCTATAATTTGATAAGGTTCAGTTAATAGTTTGATTTTTATATTTAGATACATAATTTATTTTTATATTTTTTTTACTTAGTTGAATTATATATTTTTTAATTAAAATTAATGTGGTTTTTTTTATTAAATCAACGTTAAAGGTGACCACTGTCACTCCAAACACTTTTCTTTCTCTCCAACTCCTTGGATAACACATTTTCACCCCTCACTTTCCAACAACACCAAAAATCACTACCACTCTAATGACACCAACCACTATCACCCTGACAACACCATCAACATGGCGGTCAACAAAATGAAAAGTTAAGAGAAGCGAAATCTCTGAAATAGAGAAAGACAAAATCAAATGTTCCATAATTATCTAATTCAACTTTACTTTCGTAAGGCGCAAACCTCTTCTTCCCACCCTCACCCCGATAATTTTGTCTATCTAAAGTCTTCTTTCTTCGCCTCTTGTGTGCTCCAGTAATCTTGGGTTTCCAATTCGCTCATGTTTGTGGTTTCTTGGTGATCATGTTTTTCGTGTGTTTTGGTGGTTGCGAATGATTCAAAATTTTGGGTTTTTCGTGTGTTTTTTTAGAGGTTCTAAGAATGGTTATAGCGGGTGAAGAAGGGCTTGAATGACACTGATCCTAAAGATGCAATGAGATTGCTTGCATGTGAGAGAATATGAGATCGAAAGTAGTGAAGATGAGAGGGGAGGAGAAGGTAGGTAGTGGTGAATGTCGTCGAAGTGGTGGGGTTGTGTCGCTAAAGAAGAATGTGATTGAGATGAAGAAGGTTTAGAGTGACACATTGTCACCTTATAATGTCATTAATTTTGATTTAACAAAATAGACTACAATAACTCTTGTTTAAAAAAATATAGAACTCAATTAAGTGAAAAAATATAGGAATAAAATTGAATTATAGGTCTAAATATAGGAAAAAATATTAATTAAACCATTTTATAATTTTGTAATTTATAATTTTATAACTATCGCTCATGTCACAATTTTCATTACTAGTTTCAACTATTACAATGTTTTCCTATTTTATTATAACTTAGCATTAATAAACACTAACACATTACTATCATGTCTACTATTTTTTTTACTTTTGATGTAAGTGGAAACTTCGATGTTATATTTGGTGATATTAAATTGACAACGGAGTTAAAAATCAACGTTCAAGAATGTTGGTTACATCAAAGTCTAATGTCCCCTTAACGAGGGTACTACATTATACTTTCGTCCAATTGACGTCATTTCTCAACAAAAAGTATATATCAAAGCTAAAACTATTAACACTAAAACTATCAAAACTAAAACTTTCATAATCAAAATCTTGTCCTAGACAATTTTCAAGCAAAGTAACTAATGTTATAATGGGTTCTAACTTCATCATTTCAGTAGATACGCTGCTCAATCCTATCTTACTTTTTTCATTGTGCCACCTATTATAGGTGATAAATTTTTGAACTGTTGAAAAAATAACATAACTTCGTTATGTATGAATGTTAATGTTTAAAGTTTGATGTGATTTCTAATATATGAAATGTATATATTATGATTTCTGTCCAATCTTCTCTAATTCCTACTCGAATGATGGTTTTTATCCAAGAATGACGTATCACATTCACATGAATCTTTATGCTTGTTACACTAAATATGACAATCTCAAATTTTTAACTCTCACAAACCCATTCGAAAAAAAATATTTTTCATAATTTGCTAACGAGAATACCAAGAAGTTTAACATCATAAATTTAATAAAATTTTGGTAGTATTTCACATTGGTTTGTAAAGTACACGAAATGAAAGTGATCACTCATGACTACAATCAAGTATGCATATGAAGAGCAACACAGAATGATTTCGACCAAAATTTTATCAAATTTATGCATAAACTTTAATATACATATTAGAGCGAATTATGAAAAATAATTTTTTCAAATTGTCCAATTGGATAATTCAAAATTTAATACAAACAATTAAAAGTTTAATTATTTGTATTAAATCTCAAACAAAAACTAAGATTCACTCCGTGTTTAACTAAATTGCACCTAATTTATAAATTCATCCAACACAAATCTAATATATAAACATATAAATAATTTATGTTTAATTACTTTTTTTATCCTTGTTTTTCATTAAAATTGATACTAACTACACAAACAAATCAAACCATCCTTATTAACTTCAATTTCAATGAAAAAATTATTGACCCGTTTCAAAAAATTTAATGAAAATGATCAAATTGCATTAATTTTTTAAAAAATTGGATTAAATTGAAATTACTGAAAGACTGACTTAATATTTTTAGACAAAAAATGAACTAGAAGAATAATTAAACCAAAAAAGTAATATAAATATGAAATATTTAACTCAATAAATAAGATAATATAATCAAAGTGTCGCAAAGATTCACATGTTTTCCATTTTCAATATGTAAATATTAACGGAGATTGAGAATGAGAATGTAAATGTAAATGGTAAAAGAATAAATAAAATAAATAATAATTATACACAATAAGAAAATATTTAATGTTGTATTGAATATTTATATTATATAAAGCAATTAATGTTCTAATATGTATATAGACATGCATATTCACTTTTGTACGTTTTGAGTGAACATTAAATAGTTTTTTTTAATTAAAAATATATAATTATGAAAAGAAGATAAAAATATTTTCATTAAGATATGTAACAAAAATGGTATTGATTAGTGTGAGATGTGGTGAAAAATGGTGGCGTGTGGGAGGATGACTTGTAGTTGCTTTCATAGATGTATTGTCCAAGAGAAAAAAGAGAGAGAATATTTCTGATTTATTTGAAGGGATTTGCACTTACTTATGAGAATGAATTCTCGAAAGAGAAAATGAAACTCATCTCTTCATAATAGACAAGATTAGCAGGAAAGTCACATCATCACATACTATTTTACTAATATACCTCTAAATTTTAATTGATGATCTGTTCGTTACTATAATTTTATTTACGTATTTAAATTATAAAATATATTAAATAATTTATTTACAATTTATAAATTAAACTAGTATAATAATATACATTTTATTAATGAATAATAAATTTTATTAATAATAATAATAATCATAATAACATGATAACATAAAAATTCTAATGTTAATTGTGAAATTAAAACACATGAAAAATAATTAAATAATAATAATAATATTAAATCTTATGCATAATTAAAAATAATAATAAAATTACTAATTTTTAATTTATTTTTTATAATAAAATCATTTATTTATTTTTTAAAAACTAATGATTATTTTCACAAGTTTTCCATAAAATAATTCTAACCATTATTTTTTTTTTCATTCATTAATAATTATTTTATCTTCTTTTCTCTATTGTACTTTATATCGAGAAAAAACATGGATTATTTTGTATATTAACTTAACAATATTATAATATCATCAATTATTAATATAATATCATATATATTTAAAATATGCATATATGAAGATGTGATAACTTCTATGTTTACTCTAGTTGTAATAATTATTACATTTAATTTTATATTAATTGTAATTACAAGATAACATTGTAAACTAACAATTTTATCTATTAAAACATATATTTCTATCTTTTATATTTTTCAAATAATTTATAGATTTTCGTAAATTTTATCTTCGAATCTTTATTTTCAAATATTCTCACTTTCATCTTCTTATTCCTTCAACAAAAAATTACTCTTATCTCTTTATCTCTTCAAATCCATCTACTCGTTTCCTTTAAATTCATCATTGAAAATAAACTCACCGTTGGTTGGACCGGAGATAATTAACATGAAATCAGGAGTGAAGTCATAGATATGAGTGGCCGCTGAGGAAACAAGTTACATCTTACGATGTTTAGTGTTTTGTATCTTTGTTGGATGTAACTAATCGTTTTTGCCACCAGTTCTTCTAATTATAAATTATAATACTAATTAATTGGTAAGGAAATTTATGGCTTAGAATTGATACACGCACACCAACCTCTTTATATTTATCATCCCTTAACATGGCAAATTTGGTTACTGAGTTGGTGGAAATCTTGTTCAAAACATGGGAATAAATTATCGGGATAAAGTTCCAGCGGAAACCTTGTTCAAAACATGGGAATATATTATTGGGATAAAGTTCCACCGGAAACCTTGTCCAAAACATGGGAATGCACAGAGAGTGACAAAACATGGTTCTGAAGACATGGGTGGACACATTTTCAGTTATCATCAACCACGTTTCAAGAGTAAACATTGTAGAAAAAATACATGTGCGGTAACAAATTTGGATTCTCTATTTAATTTTTTTGTTCTTTCTATTGTGTATTTTGAGTACTTAATAAAGGACAATACCAAAAAGACTCAATAAAAAATTTAGACTCACACAACTCGAATCTAAAAAAAAAAAAAGTGTAATCTTTTTGTGTGGATAGTTCGTGTTGGCGTTATCATTTTGGTCTTGTAGAGTTTTATTATACACGGTTGGTTATTTTCGGGTACAGTTTGTGTTTTACGGTAGAGTTCAAATAGGTAAGTTATAAAAATTTCTTTCTTGCATCGGATGTTAATTGTAAGATTAAAAGTTACAATGTAATGTGTAACTCTACTTATTTATATTTAAGATTATAACAGTCTAAACATTTACTCACTTAATTTTGTTACAAGACAACAATTTGTCACCTGATTTTACTAATTTTTTTAATTCAAATCCAAATTTTCAAAATTTTCTTCTAAATCATTAATTATTTTCCGGCTATTAACTTTATTTTCAAGTAAGTTATTTAAACATCTTAATCGATAATTAAACACAACAAGTTTATTGGTCTAATCGTACAATTCTTCAAACGCATACAATAATTGAGTATAATTATTCTTTTCTTTCAAAGAGATAGAACTTGTGTGGCTAAATGATGATTCATATCTAGCCATAAGACACAACTTTGTCTTCCCTTCTTCGTCTTGTAAAGATCAACTTTGAATCATCATTGTCCCTCGTGCTACATAAGTTTTCTTTTATCTTGTCTTGTTTACTTGTCTCCTATCAGCATTCTTTTCCTTTGTTTTGTTAAAGTTTGGATACTCAAATGTGTCTTTGTTTTTTGCAATTATAATAAATAAAATTAGAAGTATTAGAATCGGTTCTTTTCAAAATGCCCCGTCTTGAGTTACCTCTATTTTTACCTTTCTTTCTTAGGAATTTTCCAAACTATGTGAGCAAAAGATTCAGATAAAGTTCCAAATATTTAATATTTTCCAAATAAACAAAGTTCAAGCAGAAACCTTGTCCAAAACATGGGATTTCATTATTGTACTGATAGTTTCTATTAATTAAGCAACACCCAATAAATCATAATATAAATTAAAATATACCTATTAAGATAAAATTAAGATATTGTTAAATATTTGTATTAAAACTAAGATAAAACTAACGTAAAACCTAAATATTTAATACTAAACATTCTAAAATCACAAAATCATCGTGTAAGGGAAAAAGACTAATAACAAAGGGAGTCTCGCATGAAGACATATACATATGCAATCAACAAGGGAGTGAGATAGAGTGTAAAAGCTTGTTGTCGTCATTGCCTTGTTGCAATGGAGCCTCGCATACAGTGAAACTGTGAAAATGTGACCTATCGTACCTCTTTTTCTTTACCTTATTTTACAGACTATATCTTTCTCAAACAAATATCTATTTCAAAATTGACGTCAGACCTAGGTCTACTCAATGTCAATTTTAACTTATATGTCTGTTGGAGGCAGTGGCGGATCTTGCACAATAATATTGGGGGAGCCAAAAAATGTACTCAATTTATATATTTAATTATTATCACTATATAATAAAAATTAATACATAATTTAATATAACCGTAATTACAAAACAAATCACACATATCTAAAGTATTGTTTTTTCATATTTTTAAACTCGTCAATAATTAAATAAAAACTAAAAATTTCAGCTACTTCTTTTAATATAAATATGAAAACATTTATAAATAATTAATAGGAAATTTCTCATGTAACTCGTTGAACTTTAAGAAAATGACCTTCTAATTGAATAATATGATTATTAGTATTATGTTTCAGAATATGTAAAAAATTGAATTAGTCTTGTTTTCATCTTCACATGTAGCTTTCCTTTTATCACTTTAAAATAATGAATCTATTATCTTATTCTTCATTAATATTTATCACAACCTAATAAAAGATTGAGAGTTCCTAAAAATGATTAAAATCAAAAAATAATTTATTACAATCTAATAAAAAATGAGAATTCCTAAAAAAATCTATGATAATAAAGTTATAAGTCAAAATCAGTTATGAAAAAACACATCATACATTACTTTTACTTCTATATTCATAAAAAATAAATATAAGACTCATGAGATAAAAAATAATGCTAACTATTAAACAAATATTTCAGGATGAAGTAAGACATGAGAA
>Ga0214545_1004696_pt1 | contig 25365 bp, 23 predicted proteins | sample CNSS4metaG_FD_160064 | JGI IMG/M metagenome (GOLD analysis project Ga0214545, IMG submission 160064) | Root nodule microbial communities from cowpea collected in UCLA plant growth center, Los Angeles, California, USA - CNSS4 | ecosystem: Host-associated > Plants > Roots > Nodule | place: USA... | reverse complement strand
ATAATTGAGACTTTACTTTGGTTAAAGGTATTTACTCTAACTACAATTAATTGAGACTTTACTTTGATTAATTAAGCTTTTTATTTGGTGAGGAGATAAAAGAATAGATATGATTAGGCATAGTAAAATTTGATTGAGATTGTACTTTGGTTGAATTTACTGTGGATAATCTAAAAGTTCTCACTTTTAATTGAGACTGTACTTTGGTTAAAAGTGAGAACACCAACAAACTAATTGAGACTTTACATTGATTAATTTGTAAATCTACAACAATAATTAATTGAGCAATAATCCTTAGATAACCGATGATGAATCTATTCTGAAAAAGCAATGGAATCAATCTATTTTCTTTACAATTGTTTTTATCTCTTTTTATCTTTTCTATTTCTTTCTTGTTTATCTTAATTCTCTTATATTTTATTATTTTATTAGACTAACTCTTTTGTATAGATTTTATAAGAACTGATTTGTTAAAAATCAATTCCGTGTTTGTTGGGAGACGACTTTGGGTTACTTTACCCTTTCTATTTTGTTGACTACTATCATAACAATACTGAAGTTGTTATAGATAAGTAGTATTAATTTGATCGCGTCAACGACAGCGTTATCACTCACGTAAGTAATTTCCCCCCGTGTCTTCTTTGTTTTCAGCTTTGTAGTCTTGATTCTAACTAGGGTTCACTATGGTAACCCATTTTGAATGGTTCCACTGTTTTCCAGCTCCCTAAATTGTTCTTGGAGCTGTTGTACTCACTACTATGGTGTCAGAATCCTCTGCAAAACCCTTTCCAGGTAAGGGAAGCTAGGGTTTCACGTTATTTCTATTTTATACGAATAATGTTTTGTGAAATATGATAAGAGATTGGGGAAAACGTTGGTTTTTGGTATATTTCTGAGTTAGGGGTTCAAATGTTCATGAAACTGTGATATTTGACGTTATTTCTCGTATTCTAGATGCGTCGCACGGTCGCTGGGCAAGTGCCTTTAGTCGTTGGGCGACTGTATATTTTTCTAATAGGCGCAATTTTAGTGAAATTGACTTTCCCGAGTCATTAACTGTTGGATTGAGCTCAAATTTTGACATTTGGTTCATAACATGCTATTTTCTGTTTTGACCGGTTGGATCGTCGATTTTTTATCTGTAGCTTGAGAAATGTGTCATGCATTACTGCAATGATTTTGGTTTTGTGATAATAAATTTTCTTAGGAATTTTGGTATAAGAATTATGGTTGTGGGTTGTGCTTGATTGTATGGAATTGCAGGTACCTAAATGTTGGCACTCATTTATTTGGGATGAATACTATTTTGTGATATATGTATGTCTTGGTATGCATTTATAAAGTATGAGATGAATGAATTTGCATGAGTGATGTGATTCATGGATTGTGCATGATGAACTTGGATAAATCTTGGCATGCGATTTCAATGAAATGAATGGTTATATATGTGGTCATGAACTTGGTATGAACAATAATGTTACATTGATGGCATGGTATTGGTATGAGGTGAAGTTCTATATCCCCGGATTGGGAAGAATGAGATCGTATGAAATCAACATGGAATATGAATGAGGATGGGTTACAAAGGATGGCATGAGGTGTTAAATGCATGATTAATATTATTTGTTTGCTTGGAATGTGATTGGTATGTTGTCAGTACGTAAATCCACGAGTCTCTAGGTGAGACTTCCTGGTGGTGCTTTAGTTGTCAGGACGTAATTTCATGGCTCCTGTTAGTGGGAGTCCATGGTGGTGCCCCATCTATATAATTTGGTAAGGATTCAAGGTAAGGTTGCTTCCTGACATTCTAAGGAGTTAGTTAGTCTCACTTAGAGCGGATTGACTCTCGTGGTGAGAGTAGCAGGAGGCCTGAAACTCATTAAGGGTTAACCTTGTGTGTGGGGGATTGAAACATAGTAACACTTGTAACACTTAGCTTGGGGGTGAGTAGCTCGGGGGTGAGCAGGGTAATCCACCACAAGTGCAAGCATTCGCTGAATCCGACCTGATTATATGTAATCTGGATGAGTCGAGTCTGAGTCTTGAGTATTGCTTGAGAAGTCATATGATGATTGGTTGATGAATACTGTTTTGGATTGTGTAATAGCATGTGACTGCTTGATAAACTGTTTCTACTCTAGCTTACCATGTTTGCTTGTTTGGTTGTCTTATGTGTGGTTCTTCTCCTTTTGCGATGATCATCAATTTATTGATGTGAGCAGATGTGAAAACTCCCCGTGGTCAATAGGGAAATAGTGATTCCGCTGCATAGCATATCCGGGTAAGATCTCGCTGATTTGAGCTTTCTTTTAGGGCTAAGGCCCGTGTGTTGTATTGCCCCTAGGACCTTATTTCTAATATTGTATATCTTTTACTCCTTTTGGGTTATAGGCATTGTAGTGAGCCTTAGTACTTTCTTTTAAGTATCTTGGATAACTATAAGGAGTGACTTTATACTCCGCAACTTGGCTCTTTATACTATCCGGTGTAAGATTTCATTTAATTATATTATTATTTAAATGGGGTGTTAAATTAATGGTATCAGAGGAGTTCATTCTTAGGATGACCTGAGGTTGTGGGTTTGTCATGCCTCGCAGGCGTAAGTTGCCAAGTCTAGTCGAGGTTGTTAGTGAAACCAAAAGTTTTAAGAACAGAAAACGTCTTGATAAAGTGATGAGGGTGCACACTCATGACTAGATCAATGGTTGTTTTTCCATTCTTAATTCTAATGGTTTGGGGAAGGAAGAGTGACAGATGAAAGGTTTGGATGTTTGTAGATGATGGAGTGTTGCCTTGTATGTTCTAATTTGTCCTGTTACGCCTCTATGTTTTGTGTCTCATGTCTGTAGTGATGAGGAAAACTTGACCTACTAACCCTACCAAGATTGGTGGGGCATAGGAGGAAATCTCTTGTCTCAAAGGTGCGAAGATGTAGAAGATTGTATATTGATAGATGATGAAAGTTGAGTCTTGGTTTAGAGAGCTGAGAAATGATGTTGAAAGTTAAGAAGCAACGCTTTGGGCTGAGAGAGGGGTACAAGATCAAGTTCTAAGATCGTACACCACAAGTTTTAGAAGAAAAGTTGAGCTCAGAGATTAGTATATGAGAAGATATCGGTGCGTGCTCATGTGGCAAGGTTTGAGAAAGCAACTTGATTTTACACCTTGACAATGTCTAAGGTTCGAAAGGTAACAGTGTGGGAGGTTTGAGGTTGAGGGTGGAGGCCTTGAACTGTATATGGAAAGCAGACGTGAAGATGAAAGCTTATGGGAGGCAGAGCTTTGAAGATAATCCAAGTGTGATGATGTTATAGGAGAAGGGAGTATATTAGGAGTTATATACTAGATCAACTCTGAAAGGAGTAGTCGAGTCTTCTCAGCAGTAGTAGTTACCCAGGTTTGGAGGAGAAGGGATGTTCTAAGTAAAGTGGCCCAAAAAAGAGGAAAGATTGACATTGGATATGAGATGGACGATTTCAAGCATCAGAAGGAGAAACACATAGTTAAGTTTGTTCTTGTAGGGAAGGACAATTAGTAATGTCATAGCACGAGGAAAGGGGAAAGGAAAACAAAAGTTTTTGAGTAGCTATGAGAGTGTTTGCGAGGATTGGCACTAAAGTGGCCAGCACAAGTGATCTAATTTAAAAGATACATGTTACAAAGGTGGTGATTGGATTATGGGTTTTGGCTTTGCTTAGGGTCGTACACTCTTTGATGTCGCTAGTATGGTATAGGAGTCATGGTTGTCTACAAGAAGGAGCTGAGTTTGAGGAGGTGGTTTTTATTACAGTAGCGACCAAGTGAAGATTCGCTTGGGTGTGTGGTGCCTTCGTGGTGATCAAAACGTTTAAATTCAAACCCAATTTGAATTGTTTCCTTTGCAAGGTTGGGACATAGTCTCAAGGGTGAATTGGTTATTTTCTCAATCTCATTCCGCTGAGCTGAGACGACCAACAAGGTGGTGTTCTTTGATTTAAAGAGATAAGTCAGTGATTGCGTATGAAGTACGGATCAAACTAAATAGTGGGGAGGGGGGCAGAGTGTCACGTGAATCAAAGTCATATGATAAACGAAAGTGAATAATAGATGCAAAGGATTTCGGTAGCAGAAGAGTTTGTAGACGTATTCTGAAGCAGGTATTAGAATTTTAACCTTAGTGTGGTGGAGTTCACTTTTGCATTGGTGTCTGAAGGAGGACTTGTGCCAATAATTTCTAATTGGATGGTTCCTACTGAGAATTTGAAGTAAATACGGAAGTGGGGGAGATGTTGGAGAAGTAGTGACAAATACTAAATATAACGACAAGGATGATTGCGAGTTTGGTGAATCTTAAAGGAGAGGAAGTGGGAGGATAGACTGTGCAAGGGTAAACGTTGGATATGGGAGGATAGACTTTTTGGCCTATGGTTTTAAAGGGTGGAAACATGATGAAGTTAAGAAATTTCAAACAGGTTAGCAGTATCATCAAGGTTTAGCGGCGAGTTTTCCAAGTGTGAAGAGAGTCCTTAGAATGTTCGAGAGGAGCATTGACAAAGGTCGGAATGACTAGTAAGACATATGGTTTAAAAAGGGTGGATGCGATGTTGAGAAAATAGGATGTTAAGGCTATAAATAGGGGAGTCAAAAGGGTTTTGCAAGTTCCATAGAAGTTTTGGAGGAAGGTTTCTCAGCGATGATTGATTCCTTGTCACGGCAGACATGAAAGGAGCATCATTTTGAGTAAACAGATAAGTGACTTTGTGTGTTGATCAGAGTAGCACAACGAGATGACGACAAGTGATACTTATGAAGGGTAAGAGGTGCGTGAAAAGAACTATCTTACTCATGACCTAAAGTATTACTACGACAACTAGTTCTTGTTGAACAACAAAGTGTCGTTCTTATGAGTATCAATTAAAGATGTTCAGAGAATCATTTAGAGTTGGAATTATGGGGTTACTTAGAGAAAGTTGTGCAAGAGTAGTATGAGATGGTTTGAGTTATGATTTCAAGTTAGAGTGCCAACTTGGAATTGAGAAAGTGAGAGTAGATATTTAGCCATGGAATGGAATTCAAGATCCGTGATTTGACGAGTTAAGAGTAAGGGTTGATCGAGAAACATAAGTGTTTGGGTTGGAAAGAGAATGTGTGAGGAAATTTCATTAGTTTAGTCATCCGACTAGAATTAGTGAGTCTCTCAACAAGGTTGGGGAAGAAGCAATTCAGAAAAATCTTAGTTGAGAAGTATATAAGAGTTTATAGGTATAAATCAAACTAAAAATTTCAAGTCAAGGAAAGACATGGTTCTAAGGCTTTTGTGGAAGGATGGTTACAAGTTAGTAGATCAGAAATGAAGGTGATATGCCGAAATGAATTTGGTGGTTGTAAAAGAGGGAAGTGTAATTTGGAAATGGAATGACTTAGTTATGGATTTTGCTACCATTGGTTGAAGTAGTACAGAAGGCAAGATATTATGAGTGTTATTATGCGTAAAAGTGGTCAGAAGTGCTGATGATGGAGTAGTAGGCCAGAAGTCAATAGTGATCAAGTCAGTAGAGTGATGCATAAAGGAGCGAACAAGGTGACGGGAAGTGATAACGAACATGCTTTAGTTTGAGACTTAAAGTGATATGAGACTTTGATAAAAGTCTACAAGAGGTATGGGAAAGCATATGGTGGGTGAGTCCGTATATCAGATACAAGTTAGTTAGGCAAGTATGAGGGAGCAATCCCAGTGTTAAGGTTGCAAGTTGGAAGTTAGCTCGAGCGTAGTGACTAACCTAATTTACATTGTTGGACACACAACGCATAACACAAAGGTAAAGTTTCTGGTGATTATAGGTGTTGGAGTCATCAAATCTATCATGTCTAGGTGGTGGTTGTCGGAGGGCGTGAGGAAAACACGGTTTTCTTTCTATCCAATCGGTGAATTTTCGAGGACGAAAATTTTTGTTGTTGGGGAGAATGTAAAACCCTCTTTTTATTTCTGCCCTAATTTAGAAAGGGTTGCCCCAAATTAGTTGGACCTAGGGCTGGCCCATAGGGTGTCCAAAGCCCCTAAGGCAACCTAACCCCTCTCATTCTGTCACGCTTTGCAAAGACAGTGCTCTTACCCATTTTCCCTTCTCACAGAAACTCTACTAGGGTTTGGACATTTCCCTCTTCGAGCTCACGCAACTCCATTGTTTATGCTCACGTAAGTAATTCCCCTTCCCCCCCGTGTCTTCTTTGTTTTCAGCTTTGTAGTCTTAAGTCTAACTAGGGTTTGCCTTGGTAACCCATTTTGAATGGTTCCACTGTTTTCCAACTCCCTAAATTGTTCTTGGAGCTGTTGTACTCACTACTGTGGTGTCAGAATCCTATGCTAAACCCTTTCCATGTAAGGGAAGCCAGGGTTTCACGTTATTTCTATTTATACGAATAATGTTTTGTGAAATAGGAGAAGAGATTGGGGAAAACGTTAGTTTTTGGTATATTTCTGAGTTAGGGGTTCAAATGTTCATGAAACTATGATATTTGACGTTATTTCTCGTATTCTGGATGCGTCGCACAATCGCTAGGTGAGTGCCTTTGGTCGTTGGGCGACTGTGTGTTTTTCTGATATGCGCAGTTTTAGTAAAATTGACTTTCCTGAGTCATTAACATGCTATTTTATGGTTTGACCAGTTGGATCGTCGATTATATGTTTGTAGCTTGAGAAATGTGTCACACATTACTGCAATGATTTTAGTTTTGTGATAATAAATTTTCTTAGGAATTTTGGTGTAAGAATTATGTTTGTAGGTTGTACTTGATTGTATGGAATTGCATGTACTTAAATGTTGGCACTCATTTATTTGGGATGAATACTATTTTGTAATATATGTATGTCTTGGTATGCATTTATAAAGTATGAGATGAATGAATTTGCATGAGTGATGTGATTCATGGATTGTGAATGATGAACATGGATAAATCTTGGCAAGCAATTTCAATGAAATGAGTGGTTATATATGTGGTCATGAATTCGGTATGAAAAATAATGTTACATTGATGGCATGGTATTGGTTTGAGGTGAAGTTCTATATCCCCGAATTGGGAAGAATGGGATGGTACGAAATCAACATGGAATATGAATGAGGGTGGGTTACAAAGGATGGCATGAGGTGTTAAATGCATGATCAATATTATTTGTTTGTTTGGAATGTGATGGGTATGTTGTCAGTACGTAAATCCACGAGTCTCTAGGTGAGACTTCTTGGTGGTGCTTCAGTGGTCAGGACGTAATTCCATGGCCTCTGTTAGTGGGAGTCCATGGTGGTGCCCCATCTATATAATTTGGTAAGGATTCAAGGTAAGGTTGCATCCTGACATTCTAACGAGTCAGTTAGTCTCACTTAGAGCGGATTGACTCTCGTGGTGAGAGTAGTAGGTGGCCTGAAACTCATTAAAGGCTAACCTTGTGTGTGGGGGATTGAAACATTGTAACACTTGTAACACTTAGCTCGGGGGTGAGTAGCTCGGGGTTGAGCATGGTAATCCACCACAAGTGCAAGCATCCGCTGAATCCAACCAGATTATATGTAATCTGGATGAGTCGAGTCTGAGTCTAGTGTACTGCTTGAGAAGTCATAACATGATTGGTTGATGAATACTGTTTTTGATTGTGTAATAGCATGTGACTGCTTGATAAACTGTTTATACTCTATCTTACCTTATTTGCTTTTTTGGTTGTCTTGAAAAGAAAAAGACCATATTCTACCTTATGAAGAAAGAATGAGCTAGTGGGTTATGCTCAAGAATGGTTTAGGAATAAAGTGTGTGGGTGAGTACCTCACCCACAAATTAATAAAAATGGCAAAAGGAAAAATTGTTAATGAAAAAGTGTTGAAATGAAAGAAAAAAAATTACTTTCTAAAAAAAATAGGGAGAGAGAGAGAGAGCAACAAAGCAATAAACGAAAAAGAGTTATTTGTGAAAATATGTTCCATTATTCTTCCTATATTACTATTCCAAAAATCCAAAAATCCTAAAAATTTTCCTACCTTTGCCTTGGCCCCATTATAACCTGTAAAAAGTCATCATGATCTTTGAATGCATATTTTCTAAAAGTTTGTGAATATTAGAGTCTAGTTAAGTATTATGAGTGTTTACTTGCATGAGTATTTTGAGTGAAAACACAAGCCAAAACACTTAAGAGAATTTTGGTGAGAAAATACACATTTAACTTGAGTGCTTTCTTTCATAATTGATTGTCTTGTGAATTCAAAAGATTAACTCATGTGTTAAAAATAGAATTTTTTTTGTTTGTGTATGCATGGTAACTTCATTTCTAGAATATTGATTTGTCTCAAGTAAGGTTCATTCCTTTGATCCAGTGTTGATGTGAAATAAAATACCTCAGAACATATTTTGAAAGTACTCAATTTTGCCAGGAGTGCAAAAGGATAAGTTTTGAAATTACTCAATTTTGGTAGTGAGCTAAATCTATGGATTATGCATTCTGCATAAATTCCCAAAATTTTAGCCGATTGATTTCAAATTTTAATCGACTATTTCATAGCTCAAGAAAAAATTAGTTTGTTGTTTTATTATTTTATTGTTCTACAGCTTTTGCATTCAAATTTCATAGTATATTTGATTCAATTAAAAGGGGTTTTATGCTTTCGAACTTACAGTGCATTCTTCCTCTTGGCTTAAATCACCATTTCAAACTTACAGTGCATTCTTGAATGGTTTCTTAAATGAAGTTTATGTATCACAACCTCTTGGCTTTGAAGATCACCTATATCCTAATCATGTTTTTAAATTGAAAAGGGCCTTGTATGCTTTGTAGCAAACACCTAGATAATGGAAAGAAAGGCTAAGCAATTGTCTTTTATCAAAAGGATATGCAAGGGGTGTTGTTGATAAAACACTCTTCATTAGAAAACATGAAAGTGATGTTATACATATTGAAATATATGTTGATGATATTATCTTTGGTTCAAATAATAACTATGTGTGAAGAGTTTCTTGTAGCTATGCAAGATGAATTTGAAATGTCTATGATGGGTGACACATGACAACATCATAACTCACAAAATTAGACCAATCAGGTGTTGCCATGTCATCATCTTCAACCTAGTATCTTCCCCAAAGAGCACCATAATCCTCTATGTTATCATTTGCGCCTTCACCTACAAACAACCACCAACCATCAAGGTTCAACCAACAGCTCGCCGGAAACCGCCTCTGTAGAATGAAACCTAAAACATGACCCATATCTCACCTACCAAGATGAACTAAGTTAGACAACCACAAAGCCACTACGCCACCACAAAAATGTGAGCTCGTTGGTGTTCTTCAACCAAAAAATGTGAGACCAACCAAGCTACCAACAACTAGTCACCTCTAAAAGGGAAATGCCAAAACGAGAAACAGTGCAGAACCAGAATCACGCCCACAATCATCATTCGTCCTCATTGTATAGTCAAAGGGTCAACTAAAAGTTAGTCAAAGTTTGGTCAAATGGATAAAGCAAGAGGGACTAAAGTGCAAATACTTTGTGAGCATAGGAACCCTTAAAGGGGGTTATTTTACCCTTTCTTCTTCTATTTTGATGTTATTTTAGTTCCATGAAACGCTAAGCTTCTATGGTTGACTCCACTGTAATTTCTTAACTGGATTATAAGGTTATAGTGAATAAATCTGTTTGTTCTTCTGATTTTCGTTGTCATTTATTTTTATCTTTGTCTTGTGTCTCTTAATTAAATAAAAGTAATAAATTTTACATCGTAACAAGTTAGCACAATGTTAAATCTACATAACATAACAATCATGAGTCTAAGGGTTTTTAATTTTTAATTGAGAAGTTACTTTGGTTAAATTTAGAAACTTTCATATGATTGAATGGGTTTTTGCAAATAATTGGGAAGTTACTTTAATTAAAGGTGAAAACTTTGATTAGAAGTAATCAAGAAGTTACTTTGGTTAATAAGACATGATTAGGCATAGTAATTTTAATTAAGTTACTTTGGTTAAATTTACTATGGTTAATCTATGAAGTTCTTGCTTTTTGATTGCGAAGTTACTTTGGTTAAAAGTGAGGATGCCAATTGTTCCTGCAGAGAACAAACAAGATAAGTTAGGCACAAGCGTCACCTTACCCACGTAGTCCGCCATCTCCTCAGTTGGCCTCTTCCTGGTTGATACATGTCGGCTTGGATCCAGGAGGGGTTACCTACAGAAGGGACTCCGAAGCTCAAGTGAGTCAAAGCTCTCAAAAGGTCAAATCAGGTGATTAATGGAGTAATGATTGCGTAGCTTTAATTATTGGGGTCCACGTGTATTTATAGAGTATTAATTATGTCTGGTTATGCCATCGGCCGGGCCCTGGCTTGGGCTCTAGTTTGGGCTGTAAGTGGGCCTGGTCCTAACCCAAGGCCTTAGATTTGATTATTGTGGGCTTATTGAATATAAGGGGGGTTTTGGTAGGCGTATTAAGGTACTCGGCCTAAATCGACTACTTCCCTTGATAGTTTGTGTTGGTCATATGCTGTCTTAGGCAAGTTATTCTTCTGGATGTTATCGGTTCAGACCGGCTAGGCTTAGACCGGCTTAGCCTAGGCCGGTTACCTAAATGTTTTGGCATATAGGTATGGTGATCTTTTTACTATTATTTCGTTAAGTTGGCTTGGTGTGGTACACCCCGGTTACCTGAATGTTTTGGCGTATAGGTATTGTGATTGTTTTACTATTATTTCTTTAAGTTGGCTTGGTGTGTACACCCCGGTTACCTGAATGTTTTGTCGTATAGGTATGGTGATCGTTTTACTATTATTTCGTTAAGTTGGCTTGGTGTGGTACACCAGTCCCCTAGCCTTGGCCGATATAGGTGTCGGTCAAGGGTGATATGTGTTGATATGTTAGCGAGGCCGACTAGGTGTGGTAGACCAGTTCCCCAGCCTTTAAGTGTGATGAACAGTGTTAAGGCTAAAGGCGAGAAAGGTATGATGGCAGGTGAAGGGATGTTAGGGGTCAAATCAAAGGGGTTTTTGCGCCATCATTTTTAAGACTCATGTCTTTTGGAATGATTGTGTCGATTGGTATGGGTTGTTGTTTTGGCGGGAAGGAGTTTTTGCCGTTTGGGATTCTGGCCTATAAATGTGGATTTTAAAACGAGTAAGGGTTTATTGGTTCATTTACGAGAATTTCCAGTCAAAGATCTTGTGTGCATTTTCTTGTCCGACTAGTTCCCAATTCCAGCCGACATCTTTCCAGAAAAAAAAAGAAAAGGTATGTCTAGTAGTGATAGTGTGTCATTGTCTACGTCTAGTAGTGAGAGTATAGAGTCTGGGAGGAGTACAGGTAGACAAGTTGAAGAAGAGAGCATCAGTTTCGGGGGTATGGTAGGCAGAATCCCTATGGAAACGGTGAAAGAGGTTCGAGAAGACCCTCCGGAGGAGTTGGCGGAGAGTAACTGGTCGGCCAAGGGCGGTTACGAGTGGGTGGCTGCCGACGTTCGTAATCAATCATCCTTATTTCCGTGGTCTCGCCTGTTGAACTCTTGGCTGAATTGTACACCTGTCATTGCAAAAGGTGTAAGCGAAGGTATTGTTTCTCTGGAGAGGGTGAGTGCTATCGACGTGTGTGTCACGGGCAAGAGGGGGCAACCGAGAAGTTCTTCTATATGTACATGTGCCACTTTTCTTAGCTACATGTGCGATTGCCGCTAGACGATTTCATCATGGGTGTGTTGCGCGTGTTGAACGTTGCTCCTACGCAGCTGCACCCAAATAGTTGGGCTTACATGCAAGCCTTCCGCATTTTGTGCCAGTCCCTATATCTGGAGCCTTCTCTTTACGCATTTCTATACTTCTATGATACTAGGCCCCGCCAACCGACCACTTGGTTATCTTTGATAAGTCGTCCCAACATTAGCAGATTGGACGCATTTTCCCAGTCCTTCAAGAATTTTAAGGACGGATACTTCAAAGTTGTGGTGAAGGAAGAGGGCAAGCCTTATTTCTTGAACGCTGATGGGAGTACGAGGTTTCCGTTCAGCTGGACGGGGACCCCTTCTCGGTATAAGGATATGGGTACCGACGAGTTATCGACGGGGGATAAGGAGTGGTGGAGACCTTGATGAAGTTTGTTCATAAGTTACCCACTAAAGGCCTAGTTAGAGTTTATAATTCGATGCACCTGATTATTGATATTGAAGGTATCTGTTTGTTACTTAAACTGTGTTAATGATTCTAAGTTGTTTTAAACGGGGTTTAATAGGTTATTGTAGGGCACATGGCGCAATCGGGGAAGAAGAATTTGGCGCTCTTCCAGTCGTTGAGGAAGGAAATGGCTGCTAAAGCCAAGGCAGCTGGGAAGACTGATGTTCCCAACCTGCAGGAGTCGGTGGTCGAGGTACACGTGCATGGCGGAACGAAGAGGAAGGCCGAGTTGCCGCCTCAAGCCGGCAAGGGAAGGATGTGAAGAAGGTGAGGGCGGCCCTACTCGGGGCGGGGTCGGCTAGTGGGGTGAAGGGACCGGAGTCCGGCTTGATCGAGTTGCCAGAGATATTTGTCAGGAAAGATATTGCGATCAACCTCCCAGATACCATTATACACTCTATTGACGATATGGAGGCAGACCACATTGTGAGGATGATGGTGGAGTTTGGAAGCAAAGCATTAATATTAAGTCGTCGTGTTGGGTCGCTCTATCGACGGGAAGTGAAGGAGGGAGGTAGGGAGAAAGTGGAAGAGTTACAAGGAAAGGTTGACAAGTTCGAGGAGGAGAGAGCTGCGTGGAAGAAGGAAAGGGAGGGTTGGGAGGAGGAGAGAAAAAGGTTGGTAACTTGGAAGGTTCGCTGTTTGGACTCAGAGGGAAAATTGAAAAAGAAAATAGAAGAGTTGGAGGAAGACTATGATGAGTTAAAAGAGAAGTATGATGGTGTTATAGGTGAGCTTGATGACTTGAAGAATTGCATCATACAAGAGCACATCAACGACTTTGAGAAGGGATTACGTCAAGCAACCTTTTTCCACCAGGAGGTTGACATTGCGGACTCAAAGTTTAATGTGAACAAGGACGTTGTTGATGGGAAGCTCGTCAAGGAAGATGAGAGCAGTCCGGATGAGGAGGCGGAGAAGGAGGCGGCTGAAGAGGAGAAGGAGGCGGGTGATGCTGAGGAGGTGGCTCCTGATGCAACATAATAGGACTTTGATTTTTATTGATTTGAAAATATTATTGAGCCTATGTCTGTAACAGTTGGTACATTATATTACGTTGGTACACTTCCTTGCGTTTATGCTTAATGCGATTAATGTTTTGTATGTTATTGTGTATGTCGGGTTTTGATGATTTGTGGTGTATGTATGGCGTGATCGATTGTATGTTAGGGGTGTTCGACCCAGGTCGCTTACTTGTGGTAAGGGTGGGGAACTTAAACGAATTAACCACGAGTTAGGGGTGTTCGACCCAGGCCGCTTACTTGTGGTAAGGGTGGGGAACTTAAACGAATTAACCACGAGTTAAGGGTGTTCAACCCAGATCGCTTACTTGTGGTAAGGGTGGGGAACTTAAACGAATTAACCACGAGTTAAGGGTGTTCGACCCAAGCTTCTTACTTGTGGTAAGGGTGGGAAACTTAAACGAATTAACCACGAGTTAAGGGTGTTCGACCTAGGCCGCTTACTTGTGGTAAGGGTGGGGAACTTAAACGAATTAACCACGAGTTAAGGGTGTTCGGCCCAGGCCGCTTACTTGTGGTAAGGGTGGGGAACTTAAACAAATTCGAAAGTTAAATAAAGAGTAGTCGTACAGTTGAGAACCCTTTGCTTTATTTATTGAATCTGGGGTGCCTCGTTAAAACCTCCCTGGCCAAAACCCTCCTTAGGGAGAAAAGACCAGGTGAGGAAAAAGAGTACACCCAGGGTTACAAGTATTCGGTTCGATGCAGTATACATTTAACTGAAGTAGAATTTGAGGTGGGATACATTCCAAGTGTTGGGTATCTCTTCCCCAGATAAATGTTCAAGGCGATAAGCTCCTCCTCCTGCGTCTTCACGTATGCGGTATGGGCCGTCCCAGTTGGCGGAGAATTTGCCATCCTTCTTTCTTGCACTGCTGGCCATTCTCCATACTAAGTCCCTGATTACGAATGATCGTGGACATAGGTTTGCGTTATACTTTCTGGCAGCTCTTTGTTTGGTGGATAAGTTGCGTATCTGGGCTTTTTCTCTGAGTTTGGGTAGGAGGTCGAGATGAGTGGCCATGTTTTGGTGGTTGTGGGTTGGGTCGTACAGTTCTCGGCACAGAGATGGTTCGTTAATGGGGATTTGTTTGTTGATGATTGAGGGGTGCACCTGTAAGCCCATAGCACTTCTACTAGCTCTTCGGGCCATCGGTCTTTGGCGCTATCTAATCTCTTGCGCAATTCTACTAGGATAACTTTGTTGGCCGCCTCTGCTTGTCCATTTGTTTGTGGGTGCTCTACAAAACTTGTGATGTGTTTGATTCCTACACCAGTGTAGAACTTGGCTAGCTCCTTATTATGAATTGTCGGCCATTATCGGTGATGATAGTATGTGGAACAAAATATCTACATATACTATCTTTCCAAACGAACTGTTGGACTTGCTGGGCTGTGATCGTGGTCAACAGCTTAGCCTCTATCCATTTGGTGAAATAATCGACGACTACAATCACGAATTTCACTTGTCCCTTGCTGGGGGAGAAGGGGCCGAAGATATTCATTCCCCATTTAGCGAAGGGCCATGGGGATAGTATGGAATGAAGTTGTTCTTATTTTTGGTGGATGAGGTTGCCATGTTTTTGGCATGGTTTGCACTTTCTGACGTAGTCCTGGCAGTCTGCTTCTATAATCGGCCAGAAGTAGCTGGCTCTAAGGATTCTAGTAGCCATAGTGCGTGCGCCGGAATGGTATCCACAAATGCCTTCATGTAACTCCTTAATGATATACCGCGCTTGTTCTGTAGTGACACATTTAAGAAGCGGTTGGCCGTATCCGCGTTTGTAAAGGTCATCGCCTATCATAGTATACTTGGCGGCCTTAGCCAGCCAAATTTTGTCCGTATCTTGTGGGGGGTTGCCAGTTTTTAGATATTGGATATAGGGGGTGGTCTAGTTGTGGCTTTAGGGAGGGGTAGTGTTGTCGGCTGGGGAGTGGGTTAGGTTTTGGCAGGTATTTGTGATGGAGAGTGTAGATAATGTTTGTTGTAATAGGGATCGGTGGGCGCCAATTGTTCCTGCTAAGAACAAACAAGATAAGTTAGGCACAAGCGTCACCTTACCCACGTAGTCTGTTATCTCCTCAGTTGGCCTCTTTCCGGTTGCTACATGTCGGCTTGGACCCAGGAGGGGTTACCTGCAGAAGGGACTCCGAAGCTCAAGTGAGTCAAAGCTCTCAAAAAGTCAAATAAGGTGATTAATGGAGTAATGAATGCGTACCTTTAATTACTGGGGTCCACGTGTATTTATAGAGTAATAATTATGTCTGGTTATGCCATGGGCTTGGGCTCCAGTTTGGGCTGTAAGTGGGCCTGGTCCTAACCCAGGCCCTTAGATTTGATTACTGTGGGCTTATTGAACATAAGGGGGGTTTTGGTAGGCGTATTAAGGTACTTAGCCTAAACTGACTACTTCCCTTGATAGTTTGTGTTGGTCATATGTTGTTTTAAGTAAGTTATTCTTCTGGATGTTATCGGTTCAGGCCTGTTAGGCTTAGACCGGCTTAGCCTAGGCCGGTTACCTAAATGTTTTGGCGTATAGGTATGGTGATCGTTTTACTATTATTTCGTTAAGTTGGCTTGGTGTGGTACACCAACAAATTAATTCAGAAGTTAAATTGATTATTTGAAATCTTAGACAAGAAATCAGTAACAATAATCTTTAGGAAACCAATAATAAAGCCTATTTTGAAAAAAATGAGTGAAATCAATCTATTTTATTTATCATTGTTATCTAATCTCTTATTAATCTTGTTTATCTTTATCTTCTATTATTTTAATTTTATTTGACTAACCCTTTTGAATAGATTTTATAAGGACTAATTTGTTAGGAATCAATTTCTTGTTCGTTGGGAGACAACTTAGGTTTGACTTTACCCTTTCTATTTTCTTGGCTATTATCTTAACAATACTGAAGTTGTTATAGTTTAGTAGTATTATTTTTTATTCCGTCAACAATAATGTTATCACCTTTGAAATCCAATAGCGGAGAATATTAGATCAAGGGAACTTAGTAGCAAGTCTCATTTTCCTACATTCTCTTCTCTCGATCTTGTCAAGTTCTCTCCCTTCCTTCTAAAATCATTTCTTCCTTTAAAATCTCTACGCTTGGAGATTCACGTTTTAGAGAGCTTTAGACAACCACCCACTAGGGTTTTGCATTTCCCCACCTCTAGTTCATGTTTTCTTCCTTTCACTTCACTTCAATGATGTATTTTGTGTTGCTATTCTGATGTAACTTCATTTCTATGGTTTGCTAAACTTTGCAATTTATTTCCTTAGGAGAATGCAATGAAGCTTTGAATTTCATATTAAGTAATGTATTTTGTTCTTGTTGCTCTTAGTATTTTAATCCATGTGCTTAATGAATGAACTCGAATTTGGGCATCCTTAATATTCAGTTTTTGTTTCTACATATCAAATAGTCTTCTGTTATTGCTTAGTAGGTGTGGGTTGTTTCACATTTACTTAATTTATGGGTGTGATTAAATGATGTATGCATTTATTAATCGTATGATGGAAATCATTCTAATCTTCACTTAGGTGGTTAAATTTGAGTAGAATGAGAAAAACAAGGCATTTATTCCGTAACCTAGGATAAATGGGTTGCATTCGAATTACGAAATCAGTTTCATTAATCTCTGTTTTAATTACATTTTTCTTAATATGCCAACCCCCTGGTATGTGTTGGAACCTTTGATTGAAAATGATGGTCACTAAGAGACGACCTTTGAAGAACTCTATTTTATTTGGATAGGTACAACCTCGATCACTTGTAGAGTCACAACATGAATGTGAGAGCTTGTTGGTTCTTAAATCTTTTTTTAAGGAAGGCTTTGTATGAGAGGAAGTTGTGTGATCCTGCAAAAGTGTTGTGTCCTTGTGAGTAGTTGATTTGAGAGGTAAAGGAAGCTAACAATGGTTGCATGACATTCTAAAAAGTTTTAATCAGTGATATATGATAAATATGTTTTGAATGGAATGTTGATTTGTTATATGGCATGAACTATGTGTGTTGAAATGTTGAATATGGTAGTGGTTCAAGTGATAGCTTGTGTGTTAATATGCTATAAGCTTCATGATGTTTGAATGTAATGTTGAGATGTTGGTATATGAGTATGTGTGTGAATGAGATGAGCCTGCAACATAGTGGTTATAGTGTTGAGCACTTTGGCCTTGGGCGCATTGGTGAACTATAGGTGGTTTCACCAAAAACCTTATGAGGTGGGGTTTTGAGGAGAATACTAGAGGTAAAAAGAATAGGTGAGTCCAAAATTGTTAGCAAAGAAGTGTGGCATTATGATTTTATTGGTTAGGAGGACCTTATGAGTAAAGCCAAACCAGACACCTTGTGTTAAACGAGTGGAAGTGTAACGAGGCACTAGATGAGGTACCCATCAAACGACCTTGGTCTATTTTATGACTTAGGCTATTAGGAAACTTAGATAGTAGATAACCTCGAGCTATTAGATGACTCGGGCTATTAGACAACTCTATGTAGTAGATGACCTTTGGCTACTACATGTAGGTGTGGCAATGTGTGCCAACCTGACCCATTTAGGCTCGCCCTGCATTTGGTCCGTAAAATGCAGGTCGGGCTAGCCCACTCATTTTAGAAATGTGGGCTAAATCTTTTAGTCCACCTCACATAGATCCTAGCCCATAAGCTCGCAGGCTGACCCACTTTGATCTTCATAAGTTTATTGCTTATGTTGAAGTAGGCAATTGTGATCTTCATCATTAAAATAGCAATGATATCGTGATAGTAGGTTGCTCCTCCAAGCTATATGAATCAAGCAATGTGGATGAACCTAATGGGTGAAGTGGTATGCGGAAGGTATGGATGGGTGGGGTACTAGCTCGGTTGTAGTGAGCTTTAGGTGTTGAGATGGTGGTGTTTGGTGTCTCAAGATAGCTTGGGCCAACTCTCAGGGAAGATTGGCTAGAGGAAACCTAGAAGGGGTGCTCTAGCCTTTTAGTGACCTAAGTGAGTAGTATGACACAAAATTGGCAACATAACTTTACTCAAATCAAAGGTACTTTTTATATATAGGAGACACCTCCATTTATAGCCTAAGAAACCCTCGAGGTGTCTCACAAAAAAGAGAAGCAAAACCCTAATTCTACAAACTTGGAGAGCAAGGCAAAATCTTCTCCTTTAAGAATAGGCCCCATGGCCACTAATCCTCTCCACTAGGAGCATGGCACAGCCATTAATCTTCTCCAATAGGAGAAGGGCACACGACAAAAGTGTGTGTCTCACAAAAGAGAACAACTTGGAGATGGCCTTTTCTAGAAGGTTTGTGTCCCTCATGTATGCATAAGATGGCCTTTTCTAGAAGGTTTGTGTTCCAAGCTAGGGTAAAAACCCTAGCTCCATGTCCTTAGAGCTCAACTCTTCTACGCCCAAAAGCTAACACTATAACCCTAGGCCCAAATACAAGGCCTAAAAGAAACTATATACTACTTGGCCCATTATACAACGCCTAAAAGAAAACCCTATACTATTGGGCCCATAATACAAGGCCCAAAATAGACTTACTCTATTAAGAAATCACTAATGGCCTAAGCTGGTAAGAGCTTAAGCCCACCTTCCACAGATGACTCCAACTCTTCTTGAATATTCTTGGCCATGACTAGGAGATACGCCATCATCCCTCCTCTTGAAAAGGATTTGACCTCAAATTAATAGGCTTTTTTCTTTCATCATCCTCCTTGATTTTAGTTAGGAATGATTGAAGCTTCTACATGTTATGATGAAAAAAATTGATGGAAATGGAAGTGATGTGGTTGAAGGATTATAAGTTTTTGGAAAGTGAATTGGGAAGTGTTTCTTAAGAGAGGTTCTTCAAAATCTCAAGGAAAAGGTCTAAGAAGGGAGTCTAGAAGAAAGACTATCGTAGTGAACTTAGAAACAAGACAAATTCAAATTTGACAGAGTTTCTCCATATAAATTCCAAGTTTATTTACAAGGTTGGGATTAGAAGTTCACCAAAGACTCAACTAAAAGAGAGGGAGAAAATTTGAAATTCAAAGAAGATTGCCTCCAAACTAGACATGTTTCAAGTGTGACTGGCCAACTTGGTAGATCATGCTTTCCACATTGCCACATGTTCAAAATGCAAGTTAAAGCTCTCCAAGCAAGTGTTTTAGGGTTCCATGGACCCAAGGTAGCCCAAGTAAAACCCTAAGCTACTAGCTATGGTCTGGTCATCCAAGAACTTATGTTAGAAAGCCAAATTGTACACTTTCTAAAATGTTGCCTGATTTAATCGATTATGCAACATAATTGACTAAATTAAGGTTGTCACATTAAAATGGCCAAAATACACAATCCAAAAGAAATGTAAGCTTGACCAAAATACAAGGCTAAATAAATGAGTTATTTATATTTTTATAAAGCAAAGAAAATAACATTGGCCATTGCCAATGGCCCCATGTTGAAGCTCCTTGGATGGGTTTCCATCAATTAGGTTTAGTCTCCTGCCTCCCAAATAAAAAACATCTCTACAATAAACATAACACAAGATGATTATTAGGAGAATAATCATCGAAATCATGTAGCTCCCAAGGATCATAGACCTTTGATCAAATGAATGATAAAGGTATTCAATTTTTGAGAATTTTCTTTTAAGCTCTTGTTTGGCTTATGTTGAATCCATGTGCTTTTGGAATGACTTCCCTTTTCAGCATAAGATTTTATTTGGTCTTGTCTTTCTCTTCTATTAGAGGAAGATGGAAAGATGACCTTTTTTAACTCTCCACACAAGCCTTTGGCCTTTAGCATGAGTACTCTTTTGTTAGGGCACTATTTGGAATTAATTGTGTTTCTTTGACACTTTGAACATTTAATATCACTTATGTACGTGGAAGTGTCTTTATTTTTAGTTTTATCTATTTCTTCTCTCATTTGTACTTGATCCTCTACCACTTGAGATGGTGTTAGAGGGTGAAGCACAAACCTTTTATCCTTTTGGGTGAATGTTATCTCATTGGTATGACCATTGTGCGTGATTTCCTTTCCAAAATGCCAAGGCCTTCCCAACAAGAGGTGACAAGTTTCCATAGGTTCTATGTCACACAACACACTGTCCTCATAATTCCCTATGGAAAACTTAACCTTCACTTGTTGATTATCTATCATGTCCCCATCATTGAAGTTTGTAAGGTTGTGGATGGGGCAAGATAGTTAATACTAACTTTTCAACCAACCTACTGCTAGAACAATTGCAACACATGCCATTATCAACAATGAGAGAACATGTATTTTCTAAAACCTTTACATCATGTGTGAAACATGTTCTCTCTTTGGGTTTAGGGTTGGGGACTAGGTTGATTGTGGAGAGTTCTTCTTATCATAAGAATATCCCCATTACAAGGATAATCATCCTCACCTTTGTTCTTACTTTCATCATCACTCTCACTAGAGCTCTCTTCATTTTGTCTGCTATAAGTGTCAACACCCTTAAGAATCATTGTCCTTTTGGTAGGGCATTGTAATGAAACATGACCTATGTAACACCCCAATTTTGGGATGTCACGAATAGTTAGAAAACGAACGCATTTGACGAAAAAGGATTTAACATTGAAAATGTACTAATAAAAACTTTTAATTTCATTTAAATTACATAATTTCAAACGTCACTTTGTCAAAAACTTCCAATATCAATTACGAACAAAATAAAATTACATATATTTTAATATCTGCTTTAAAACAACCAAATAAATTATAAAATCTCTCGAGTTCACCCCAGCCTCTCATCGATCTACTCCAAGCCAAGATTATCTGCAATATCATCTGCTCTCGTATAACACACACGTTATACGATCATCGCACATACAACAAACAAACAAACAAATAGGGGTACGCTAACCACAAACAATGATATTCATAAAAGAAATTCATATCTCATAAAACTTGTCCAATAATACTCAACATCGCATTCAATTAACACGGAAACTTTATGATCACAATCCATCATTGGTTTGAACACACAAACCCCAAATCCAAACAATCATACGAAACCAAATAGCATCACATTCATCTAAAATCTTCATTCAATTCCACCAAGAGCTTTCAAGCAAGGCAAAACACTCTCAACATGCAACACATGAGAACTTCATATTGCCACAAAGTACTTACCATCACATCATGCATAGGAAATAAACCATAACATAAACCCATCAACTTATCAAATAATACATTCATACAATGAACCCAACGAGTAACATTCATTCAAACACAGTATAACATCACACTCAAATAATTATCCTTAAACCACCACTTAAACTACATAAAATAATTAGTAAAACCAAATGAAAAACACCAACTAAAAATATGAGAATTTAAAGAGAACCAAAAGTTTATGAAAGAATACACAAGTTAATATGTAAACCCCATGCACCACTAAAACATACACTACACTCATATTTACGTGAAAAAGAAAAGCATAAGGAAGAAAGAGAAATTATATTTACATGTGAAATCCATGCACCAACCACACCTTTTAAAAAACATGAGACATCTTTTTCCGAAAAACACTACACCATATACATACTTAAAGAACCCAAACATATATGTGTGGCCCACCTATTCAAATGTAGTTTCCATGCATTACGTGAAATAGCCAAAAGAAAAGCAAATTCATATGTAGTGGTTATAAAGAAAGAAAGAGAAAGTATTAAGGAACCATGCACCCCACCCCTGCAACGTGAAAAAACAACATTCAAAGCTTAAATGAAGAAAATGAGAACCTTTATGGTCATACAAAGAAATACACCCTCCAACGTGTGAAAATCCATGGAGAAGTATTGCACCTTAAAGCCATAAGTGAACCAAAAGAAAGGGAACCCCCAAGGTGTGTTAAGGAAACCAATTTTGAAACTAAAGAAAAATATCCACACATGCTTTTCAAAGTTTCAACATCTATCAACACAAACTTGAAAAGAGAAAAGAAAGACAAAGTAATGTTTTCCCTACACATACATGCTATATAAAAACTACTAAAAATCATTAAAAGTACACAAGAACCAAACTTAGGGATAATTTAAAAAGAAACCAACTCCAACAATTATCACTGTGAGGCGGAAATAATGAACCCCAAAAGAATCCACAAACTCACACAATGAACACACATGGACAAGGAAAACTCAAAAGTTCCACTTCCCCTACACTACTCATGCATGACACCTCAAAAGAAAGCATTACACGACCATAAAATCAGACCTGGAAAATGCCACCTGCATCAACTCAAAACAGCTTTGTGATTCATGCCACCCATGGTAGAACAACCACCACACACTAGACTTCGGGATGCAAGGAAACTTTACGCAAGTTTTGTGCCCCATTCAAGAGATATAACCAACCTATTTGCATGCATAAACAAGATTCAAGGAACCCAACCACCATCACGAAACCAACACGATACTAGAACCCATCTTTTCATGATATGAAAATAGCCTAAAAGTGAAGAAAACATTCTACCCAATATGTATGGGTTCACAAGAAAAACAATAACCAAACAAGGCAAAACCATCAAGTTTTCATGCAGAAAAACAAGCCGAAAATTTAAAAGATAAGGTTGGCTTCCCCTACCTATTGGGTTTCTCTGGAATATTTCTCTCCTCTACCACAGCTGCTGAAATCTAATTTGCACCCTTGTTCTTGTTTCTTTCCCTCTCCCTTTTTCTAAAACCCTAATCCTTTACCCTATAAACCCCCACTCACTCAAAATCTTTTTGTTACCATTCTCAAAATTTAAATTTAAATTTCCTTTACTGTTATAGGACAATTCAAAAAGATAAAAAAAATAACAATCTGCGTAAAATATCAACAACCAGATATATATACCTAGGGATGTCAAAAAAATCCGTACCCGCGGGTATCCGTAGATAAAACCCACAACGAGTAGGAAACAGATATTAAAAATGGATACCCGCTACCCGCGGGTACGGGTATTTTTGATACCCGCATGTTAACGGGGCGGGTACGGGTATCATAGTATCCGTACCCGTGGGTATCCGTACCCGCTAATCTTTAATTCAAAAAAATATCCTCATATATATATATATATATATATATATATATATATATATATTAGTAAAAAACATTTTGATTCTTCATTCAATAATGGTGGTCGGATTCTTACCCCACATCGGAGTAGATTACTTCTAGATACTATGGAGACATTGATGTGTCTCCAAGACTGGTTATAGACCAATATGAAAGATAATGAAATTAACACTTTTACTTATATACTTTAATTAAGTGATTATTAGAAATTTTTAATGAACTTCTTATGTTTTCATGCTCTTCTAGATTAAAATTGGACAATATGAAACTTTATACAATGTTGCAAGATGTGGACATTGATGAAGTTAGTAATTCTTTAATATGTCATTCAAAAATAAACTACAATATAATTGTTAGTGATTTCTTTTTTTTTTTGTTTTTCAAAAATCAATAGGAGAAAGTGACTTTGTTAATCCAAGCACTAATTATGGTTAAATATTTATTTTTTTAAATATTTTTTAAATACCCGTGGATACCCGCGAATATAAAAAAAATAGACGGATATCCGACGAATATGGATACGAGCGAATATTTACTACCCGTACCCTACCCGCCTCGTTGACCGTCGCTATATATACCTATATATACTATACGCATGCTATAAAAAAATTTAAGAACTCCACGCACCCTTGCATAACAGAAACATACGCACTGAACAAGTGCATTCAACCTCGAGTGGAGCAGCACACTTTCAGCCAAAGAGGTTCGAATACAGTAACATACGCACTGAACAAGTGCATTCAACCACCAAGCTGTATGCTTTCACGCATTCCTTACGCACCAAAAAAATATAAAGGCATAACTTCACATGCTTTAATTGAATAACAAAATTAAAAAATTAACACCAGTTATATTCGGGTCGCCGGATTCGAACCCATGTATCTAAACACACATAAATTCACTCTGCAACCGCCAGGCTAATTACTCCCTCATGTCCTAATTTGCACTACTTAACTATATACACATATTCGCAAAAAATTTAAAATAAATACAACAATAACTTAAATCACTCAAATAATAGTTATTTCATATTTCATATTTCATTCTAAAACGGTTCCAAATTTTAAGAAAATGAAACACACTATCGCAACCAAAACCGCCACGGGACAATAAACAAAATAAGAAACGAGTTTGAAAAGATGTTTTGAAGTCGCCACCATAGTCTATTTTGGAAAACTATAGAAAACCATAAAGATAAAGCAAGTCTGCAAAAAAACAAATTTTTGGATCTATGAGTCGGTTACGCGTAGGGAAGATGTTAGCACCTTATCGCGCTCGCTCGAAATGGTACCTTTAACTAAACATGTGAAGTTCATGTGGTTTTCAAAATGTTAATTTTCTCATAAAAAAATAATAAGACAATAATACTAAAAAGAAACAAAAATATTTTTTTTAGTTTTTTAAGCCCGACAAGGATTGACCTTGGCCCTACGTATTCTTATTCAAAATGAGAAACCAGGGTTATGTAGTTCTTTATAAGAAATTTGGAAAAACTATTTAGAAAATGATTTGATTTTTTGGAGGTGAACTTGAGAAAGGCTGGCCTTGGTCCTATGTATCTCACATTGGAGAATCAAGGATGACACAGTTCTTAAGAAAGACTTTTTGGTTGAAAATGATGATATTTTTATATTTTTTTTTAGAAATTTGGAATTATTTGAAAATCAGTGTCACACGACGCGAGTGGCCGAACAAACACTAGAAGGGAAAGGAAAGAAAAGTATTTTTGGTGTTTCAAATTTTAATATTTTTGTTATTTTTGCAAAGAAAGTATGTGAAAAACGATGATGTATAATTCAAAAGAGGGGTAAAAAATGAACTATAAAGTTTAAAGGTGTGTGAGTAATGTGGGGGGTGTAGTGAGAAATTAATATGAGGTGTGTGAAGTGAAACATAGGCGCAAGAAATAAAATGATGTGGAGTGTGGGGCTAAAAAACATTGGAAGTGCACGAAGTACAGTGGCGGACCTATGTGGTGACCGGGGGAGCCGTGGCTCCCCCAATTTTTTTTTTTTTGAATTTTTTTTATATATATTTATATATTTTTTAAATTATATTTATATATTATTTATATTAAGTTTATATTATGAAATTATAATAAAAGAT